>Ga0065718_1005000_pt1 | contig 47435 bp, 40 predicted proteins | sample GBSCel77sediment_2_FD_59105 | JGI IMG/M metagenome (GOLD analysis project Ga0065718, IMG submission 59105) | Hot spring sediment microbial communities from Great Boiling Spring, Nevada - cellulolytic enrichment CS 77C v3 (version 3) | ecosystem: Environmental > Aquatic > Thermal springs > Hot...
TATATTGATTGGATACTAATTACTTTTATGTTTGAGCAGCTTCTCAGAAAATAGAAGGTAAGAAGTTTTCTTTCGCATATAAATGGAATCAATAACTTTTGCTCATTTTATGTTATGTTTGTGTATAAATTCTTAATTAAAATAGATGCTGTAATAAACGTCCAATTAGAGAGTTTTTTTCGAAATCCAAAGGGGGAATATAAGGAAAGAAAAATATCATTCGGATTATCCAAACAAAAAGAAAGAGTCTGATAATTATTTTGAGTGATTTATTTTTCCAGATATCAAAATCTTTTTTAGACTTTCTTACTTTAAAAAAAGTATATACTACAGGATACAAAATTACTACCACCCACAACGGGTGGTAGTAAAATGCAGCTAACAAATCTCCTTTTAACACAGCTAATAAAGCCCTTGTCATACCACAGCCGGGGCAAGAAATTCCCCATATATTTCGAAATGGACACATTTCTTTACTCCTTGTTTTCAGAAGTATCAGTTTGTAGAAATAACTGAGTCATTTTTAGAGCTTTCAAATTCCCACACTTTATTCAGGCTTGCTTGGAGAATCATAGAGCTTATAATTCCAAGACCCAAGATGCCAAGTATAAGGTTTATAACAGCATTATCTTCTGTAGGCAGACCGGCTTTTTGCTGACATTCAACAGCAATTTTGCTATATTTGTAAATCCAATAAAACCAGTAAAAACCACATGTTATTATGCAAAGTAAGAGTTCGAGGCCCGGGCTTGTGGTTTTCTTTTCCAAGTATTGTTGTGTTTCGCTAGAGGTTACATAAATCCAGTACAAGTAATAAATACCCAACGTAATTATTGTAAATATCAACACACCTGCAACAGATCTTTTTTTACCAGGCATAAAACTCCTCCCTTATTAATTACGTATGTACTTTTGAAAAAATTATAACATTTTTTTCTTGTCGAAAAATCAAAAAATATGTCGAACTTTAAGAATTAATTGAAAATAAAATGGAGCTGCTTGTTGAAAAATTTTCAGCAGCCCCTTTAATTTTCTCAGAACTTACAAAAACAACCCTACATTTTTATTCCTTTCATTGGCAAACCAAGTTTTTTAAATATATTTTCTAAATTCTTCTGCATAATTTCCAAATCCTTGTCAGTCAGTTTTGTCATATCAGCACCTTTTGATATATCAATTTTTTGCACTTTAATGTTTTCATTCAGGGAATTAATAACACCTTTTATGTCAATCATTATTTTAAAATTATTTGAGTCTTTCAAATAAAAATATAGTCTTTCACCTTTAAAATTGTTCTTGTTGTCTATCATCATTCTGTACTGAAGAGTAAAAGGTGGAATTTGAGGTTTAAGCTCATCAATTACATACACAGCACTGCTGACAGCTTGAGAATAATTTTGGCTTGCCTGTTGTAGAATTTTGTTTACATCAAGCTCCTGTACCTCAATCATTTCATTATTAATTGGCATCTGTGATTGAGATATTGCTTGAGCATCTTCAAGTACTAATTTTAAAACATTAAGTATAAACTCTTTTGTTTTAGCGTCATTAGCTGCTTTTGATAAAATAGCTTTTAAAATTTCCATACTTGAATTTTTATTGAATTCAAAGATAATTTCATCACAACTTTGTTTTTTTCCGTTGCTAAAGACAACATCCGCCTTTTTGTCAGAAAGCTTAACAGCAGCTGCAAGTTTAGGCATCAGGACCTCGGCATAGCTTGCTACCAGTTCTTGAAGCTGTTTATTAGATCTTACATCAAACAATTTAGTATATTTTTCAACATCAATTTTAACAGGCATATTCTTGTAAGAATCACTGAGTTTTACGTATAATGGTTTTGAATAAATTTGTGGAAAGTTGTATACAGCCAATTCTTTATTGGCGTAAATAGAACCAGTTATGATTTTTTTATTGTCATAATAAAAACTTAAAGTCATATTTGTTTCTTGCTTGACAATGTCTGATACAACTCTTGTTTTTATATACATTTTTTTCAAGAATTCTTCCAATATTTTATCTTCTTCTGATGCGTTCTTACCGGCTGAAAATCTTAAGTCAATTCTTATTTCTTCATCAACCGTTTTTGCGTTTTGTGCCTGCAGATAAGCAATTCCCGCTTTGAGAAGCAGAGTTGAATTTGTTTGAGAATATGCAACAGAAGAAATCACAAAACTTAAAGCAACTACAAATGTAATGAGCAGCTTTATTGACCTTTTCAGTTTCAAAAAAATTACCCCCTCGTAGATTTTTAGAAATTGAATATATGCTAAGTATATCCAAAAAATCTTCTACTGTCAATAATTTTTTGAAATAACATATTAATACGGCAGAGAAAAATGTTAATTGTCTTTTTTACAATGATGAGATATTTTTATAACGGCTATGGATAGCTTTTGGGACTTCACATGATAGTATGCGATTTGCAAAAGGGAATGTAACTGAAGAGGTATATCAGATAAAGAGAAAAGATTGATTCAAAATAAGTAACTCAAAAATTAAAAGGCTGCCACCTGTTCCTTTGGGAAGTTTAATTCCAAAGAAAAAGAGGCAGCCTTTTAATTTTTAATAATTCTCAGCTCTTATCTCAAAGAACGACTGTGGATGTTTACAGGTTGGACAAACCTTTGGAGCTTCTTTACCAACATGAACATAGCCACAGTTTCTGCACTTCCAAGCAACAACATCATCTTTTACAAATACCTTACCATTTTCAACGTTTTCAAGAAGTTTTCTGTATCTTTCTTCATGTTTTTCCTCGACCTTTGCAACAAACTCAAAAGCAATAGCTATTTCTTCAAATCCTTCTTCTCTTGCAACCTTCGCAAACTCTTTGTACATCTCAGCCCATTCGTAATGTTCGCCTTCTGCAGCAGCTTTTAAGTTTTCTGCAGTGTTACCAATTCCGTTTAAAAACTTGAAAAATAGCTTTGCATGTTCTTTTTCATTCTCAGCAGTCTCTTCAAAGATTGCTGCAATCTGCTCATACCCTTCTTTTCTTGCCTGAGATGCAAAATAAGTATATTTGTTTCTTGCTTGAGATTCACCAGCAAATGCCGCCCACAGGTTCTTTTCTGTCTGTGTTCCTTTCAAATCCTTCATTTCAAAAATCAACCTCCTATAAACTTAAGATAGATTTTTATTTTTACAATAAGGGCATACGCCCTTATNGTAGACGTAAATTTCCTCAACATCAAAGCTTGGATNTAAAGAAGACTCAATTGAATCTTTTTCAACTAAAAAGTCATAAATCTTTCCACAAACCTTGCACTGAAAATGTCCGTGGACAGATGTGTCAGCATCAAACCTTGATATATTTTCTTCAATTGTTATCATCTGTACAAGCCCTTTTTCAACAAAGAGGCTTAAAGTGTTGTACACTGACGTTTTAGAAAGTGTTGGAATCTCCTTTAAAAGACTACTGTAAACTTCTTCTGCTGTAGGGTGGGTTTTGTGCTTTATTAAGTACTCATAGATTTTCAGCCTTATTAAAGATGGTTTTATTCCTTTTTTCTCAAGCTGCTCTTTCAAAAGATTTAGATCATTAATCTTGGTCGCCCCCTGTAAACTTATTTTAGTATTGAACTAATTACAATTTTATTATAATTATAACTTTTAATTTTGTCAATAAAAATTTTGAAAATTACTTTTTAAAAACAAAAGGGCTGTTTTTGTAACCTATTTACAGCCCTTTTTACTTTCTTATGTTTTATATACCCTCGATTCATATGGTTTTAAAACAATTTTTTGTTGAATATCATCTTCAACCTCATAATTGCTGATTAAAAGCTCAGGCTTATCAAGAAATATTTCTTTTGGTGTGCAAAATTCCACTTCTTCTTCCGAAAAGTTCATNACAACAAGAAGTTTTTCATTTNCNTAGCTTCTTGTATAGGCAAAGATTTTTTCATCATTTTCATAAAAGCATCTGAACATCACCATATACAATTACTGGATATCTTTTTCTCAGCTGGATGAGTTTTTTGTAGTAGTAAAAGATAGAACCTTTGTCAGCAAGAGCTTTCTTTACATTTATTTCTTTGTAATTTGGATTTACTTTTATCCACGGCTTTCCTGTTGTAAACCCCGCGTTTTCTGAGTCGTCCCATTGCATTGGAGTTCTTGCATGGTCTCTGCTTCTTTTGTTCAGGATTTCTAAAATGCTATCATCTGACATGCCTTTTTCTTTCATTTCACGGTAAAAGTTAAGTGTTTCAATATCTCTGAACTCATCAATACTTTCAAACTTGCAGTTTGTCATGCCAATCTCTTCGCCCTGGTAGATATAAGGAGTCCCCTGCCATGTGTGAAGCAAAGTTGCCAAAAGCTTAGCAGACTCAACCCTGTATTTTTTATCATTGCCAAAACGTGAAACCATCCTTGGCTGGTCGTGATTGTTAAGGTAAAGCGAATTCCAGCCTTTGTCTTTCAATGCCAAATACCACTTGTACATTATTTTTTTCAAATCAGTTAGTTTCCATGACTTTACATTCCATTTACTGCCTTCACAGTCCATGTCCATGTGTTCAAAATGAAAGATCATATTAAGCTCATTTCTGTCGTACTCCACATACAGTTTTGCAATCTCAGGAGTTACAAATGGAGTCTCTCCAACTGTCATGATGTCGTATTTGCTCAAGACTTCTCTGTTCATTTCCTGCAGATATTCATGAACGCGCGGACCGTTTGCATAGTATTTGAATCCAATAAGGCCTCCAGTTTTTTCTCCTTCTTCATCGTCAGGAAGTCCTTCTACTTTTGAAATGAGATTTATAACATCCATTCTGAACCCGTCAATGCCTTTTTCAAGCCACCACTTTATCATTTTATAAACTTCCTGACGTACCTGAGGATTGTCCCAGTTCAGATCTGGCTGCTTTGTTGCAAAAAGATGTAGATAGTACTCTCCAGTCTGTGGGTCATATTCCCACGCAGGACCACCAAAAAAGGATGTCCAGTTGTTAGGAGGTTTACCGTTTTTCCCTGGTCGCCAGAAATAAAAGTTTCTGTAAAGACTGTCTTTTGATTTTTTTGACTCCAAAAACCATTTGTGCTCGTCAGAGGTGTGGTTTACAACAAGGTCCATTACAATTTTAATTCCTCTTTTGTGGGCTTCATTCAAGAGTCTATCAAAATCTTCCATTGTACCAAACTCATCCATAATATCATAGTAGTCGCTGATGTCATAACCATTGTCTGCGTTTGGAGATTTGTAAATAGGGTTGAGCCAGATAACGTCTACTCCAAGTTCTTGTAGATAATCAAGTTTTTCTATTATTCCTGGCAAATCTCCAATTCCATCACCGTTTGAGTCATAAAAGCTTCGTGGATAGATTTGATATACCACAGCTTCCTTCCACCACTTTTTATGCAAATCCATCCATACTCCTTTCAGTAAAAGTGTGATATATCAATAGTATAACATAAATTTTGCAAAAACAGTAGCTATTGCTTGCTATACAAAACATTTTCAGGAAAAAAGATACTAAACTTTTCTTTTAAGGAAAAAAGAATCTATTTCTTTATTTCGTGCTGTCTATCAGTAAGCGAAATATAAAAAGAAGATAGTTTTTCCTTGTTTTTATATATCATTATGGTCAAGTTTAAAAACCACAAAGTCAGAAGATATACAGAAAAACCATTCAAGTAGAGATATGCTCCAACAATTGTAAAACCAAGCACTACCATAAAAGCATCCTCTTCTGTTGTGGTACGACCACCATGCTTTAGCTTTTTTGCTATTAAAAACAGAATAGCAAGTACTACTGCATAGAAAAGAGAAACTCTAAAACGAGTTGTAGCACTCCACACTCCAAATGTAGTAGCAATTGCTTTTCCGCCTCTAAATCTTAAGAAAGGCGAGAATGCATGGCCCAGAACTGGTGCAATTGCGCCGGCAATTATATACGATTTTGGAAGGTAGCCATTTTCTACAAAGTACACAAGAGGAAAATAACCTTTTAGAAAGTCTAATGCGACACCTAAAATTCCGACTTTAAAACCAACTGCTTGTATCAAATTAAATGCACCGGGATTTCCATCCCCAATAGCTGTTATATCCTTTTTAAATATTTTCCCAAGCCAGTAAGAGAACATAAGAGAACCACAGAAAAACTCTAAAAGGACAATAAAAACAAGCATTTTACTTACCCCCTACTTCTATTTGTCTTCCTTTCCAACAAACACTGCCTGTAAATTTGATCTGGTAAAATGAGTATAAAACAATGAACAGGAAAAAACCTGTAGATACAAAATGAAAAAGAGGCATTACAATTCCAAAGTTTCCTATGTATCTTTGAAGGTAGAGAATCTGGATAAAATAGAGTAAATATGCTATCATAAATATCTTCAGTAAAGGATGGTGAACAAAAAAGAGAAAGGGTGTCAAAAATCCTGACAGTGAAAGTCCTAAAACCCACAGAAAAATTAAGAGTATAGTTTTTCTTTGTAGAAGCTGCATTGAAAGTGCTGCACTTTTTGCAATGCCATAAACTTGGCTTTTTATACCATTTGGATACATTCTGAAAAAAACCTTGTCAATACCAAGATAATTTTCTATATTGATGTTGAAGCTACTCAAGCGTTTGCCAAGGCTCAAATCATCTGTCACTTTGCTGCAGATGCTTTTATGCCCACCTATTTTTTGATAATCCTCACGAAAGAGTGCAATGCATGAACCATAAAGTCCTTTTTGTTTGCTTTTTCTCTCATATGGTGATGTGAAGGCAAAAACACCAAGTATGTTGACAATCATGCACAGCTTTTCATAAAACCTTTCGGTTTTGTGATATGGAATTACAGAAATTGCTCCTCTGGATTTGAAAAGTGCTTTTGTTATTTTTTCAATACCGTCTTCAGAAAGTCGTACATCTGCATCTAAAAAGATTAAAATTTCTCCTGAGGAGTTTAAATACCCATTCCACAAAGCCCAGTTTTTCCCTGTCCAGCCCTTTGGAATTGGAGGATTATCGATTACCTTCACGTCAAAACTTTTTGCAATCTCCTTTGTTTTGTCTTCTGAAAAGTCATTTACAACTATTACTTCATAGGGCTTTAAAGACTGTCTTTTAAGCGACTCAAGCAAGAAAGGAAGGTTCTTTTCTTCATTTCGAGCGGGGATGATAACTGAGACTTTCACATCGGGCAGTTCAGTAGTTTCTTCTTGTTCTAAGGAAATTTTTGCAAAGAGGATAAAACCTACTGTCCAGCATATCAAAAGCAAAAATAAAAAGGGCATTTTATTCCAACTCCTTTTAATACTTTTTGGTTGTCTTTTGTTCACTCTAATTATATCATAATCATATCATATGCTGATGCTTGTTTTAAAATAAAAAATTGAATGGTATTTTATTTTTATTTAAACTATGTTATAATATTAACAAACTAAACATTTGCTCCTGACTTAGAGGGCAAAATGGCCTGATAAGGAGGGGATTGGATTGAAAGCAGCAAAAATAAGGCTTGTATCCACCTCTTTTGTTTTAAAAAGGTTAAAATAAAGTCAGGAGAGGTGGATTTATTTTTTTAGAAAAAGGAGATGCATTTTTATGGAAAGACGAATTGGCGTTATTGGGATTGTAGTTGACAACAGAAAAGAAGTTGCAGATAAGCTGAACAAGATCCTGACTGACCATGGTGATATTATTGTTGGAAGGATGGGTATACCATACAAAGAAAGAGGACTTTGTGTGATTTCGCTTATAGTTGATGGGACAACTGATGAGATTGGTGCGCTCACAGGAAAGCTTGGGTCTTTGAGCGGTGTTAAGGTAAAAAGTGCTCTTACTAAATAATAAATGTTGGAGTGTGATTTTGATATGTTTAGAAAAGATCAATGGGAAAGAGCAGAATTTATAAATGACCAGATGGTCTATGATATCCTTGAAGAGGGGAACAAAAATGTTGATAGAGCGGAAGAAATAATTGAAAAAGCTTTGCAGCTAAATGGACTTGAACCTCATGAGGTGGCAACACTTCTTTATATAGAGGATAAAGACCTTTTGGAAAAGCTTTTTAAGGCGGCAAAACAGGTAAAAGAAAGGATTTATGGCAAGAGAATTGTACTTTTCGCACCTCTTTATATCAGCAACTTTTGTGTAAACAACTGCCGATACTGTGGCTATCACAGGTCAAATACAAAGATGAAAAGAAGAAAGCTCACAATGGATGAAATACGAAGAGAAGTTGAAATAATTGAGTCTCTTGGGCACAAAAGAATTGCGCTTGAACTTGGTGAAGACCCAAAAGAAGCGCCAATTGAATATGTAGTAGATAGCTTAAAAACAATATATTCGGTATATAAAGAAAAAGGAAACATAAGAAGGGTGAACGTCAACATTGCTGCAACAACCATAGAAGAATACAGAATGCTAAAAGAAGCAAAAATAGGCACATATGTACTTTTCCAGGAAACATACCACAGGCCAACATATGAATACATGCACCCCGAAGGTCCAAAATCAGATTACGACTGGCATGCAATGGCAATGGACAGAGCAATGCAGGCAGGAATTGATGATGTTGGGCTTGGAGTGCTCTTTGGGCTTTATGACTATAAATTTGAGGTTGTTGGGCTAATCTTGCATGCAAAGCATCTTGAAGAAAGGTTTGGAGTAGGACCGCATACAATCTCTGTGCCAAGGATTAGACCTGCTGAAGGTGTTGAGGTGACAAAAGAAAGGTATCCTTACCTTGTTTCTGATGATGAATTTAAAAAGATTGTTGCTATAATTCGGCTTGCTGTGCCATACACTGGCATGATTTTATCTACCCGTGAAAGACCAGGTTTTAGAGAAGAAGTAATTGACCTTGGAATATCTCAAATCAGTGCCGGGTCTTGTACAGGTGTTGGTGGCTACACACTTGAATATGAAGGGGAATCCACGGGTGATTTAGATGAGGATCTTGCACAGTTTGAAGTAGAAGATAAAAGAAGTCCAGATGAGGTAATAAGGACGCTTTGTGAGGCAGGTTATATTCCAAGCTACTGCACAGCATGTTATAGAAAAGGAAGAACAGGAGATTTGTTTATGCAGTATGCAAAGACAGGTGATATTCAGGACTTTTGTACACCAAATGCACTTTTGACTTTTATGGAATATTTAGAGGACTATGGTTCTGAAAAGACAAAAGAGGTTGGAAGACAGTTAATATATGAGAGTTTAAATCAAATAAAAGATGAAAGAATGCGCAAAGAGACAGAAAAAAGACTTGAGATGATAAAAAGCGGAGTAAGAGATTTGTATTTCTAAGATCAATCAAAAAATGGGGCTACCGCACAGCCCCATTTTTGCTATTTTGTTCTTCTTCAATTTGCTTTAAAACATGCTCAATCGCAAGCTTTGAAAACGGCTTTCTTATAAACTCAAAAGCGCCACATTTTTTTGCTTCTTTTTCAATGTCTGGCTGGGAAATTGCAGAGATTATGATAACATGTGTTTCGGGCAGTATATTTTTAATGATACGCGTCGCAGTGAGTCCGTCAATATCAGGCATAGTTATATCTAAGGTTACAAGATCAGGTTTGAGATCTTCTATTTCCTCTATGAGCGGTGATGCTGAAGAAAATTCTGCAACAACATTATGCCCAAGTGATGTGAAAATATCCTTTAGCATGATTCTTATAAACTGGGCGTCATCTACAATACAAACCTTCATAACAAATCTCCTCTTTTTGAGATTGTCAAATATTTTCAAGGGNACTATAATATATTATAATGCTTTTATTGAAAAAAACAACACCNATAAAAATAGAATTTTTTCAGGNAAATAATAACTTTTTTATATTATNGATTTTGCAGGCAAAGAGGTAGAAATATGCTCAGGAAGGAAAATTTAAAAATAGGTAACTACTGTATATATCAGGATACAGATTTTTTCCTGTATGGTACAGATGCTGTTGTTTTGAGCGATTTTATACAGATAAAGAAAAATGACATTGTGGTTGAGTTTGGTACAGGGAATTTGATAATTCCCATTTTGCTGTGGGCAAAAGAAAAAAAGTTTAAAAAACTCTATGCTTTAGAGATACAAAAAGAAGTTTGTGACCTTGCCATTTTAAATAGGAATATAAACAATCTTCAGGATAGGATTGAAGTGATAAATGCTGATTTGAAAGATGCACTTAAAATTTTTGGCTCTGAATTTGCAAATGTAGTTTTTACAAATCCACCTTACAGAAAGGTAAGCAGCGGCACAATCAATCCCAACATCAAAAAAGCCATCGCAAGACACGAGATTATGTGTACAATTGAAGATGTCATTCGATCTGCAATGCAGATTCTAAAATTTGGTGGGCGTTTTTACATGGTCTACAGAAGTGACAGACTCACAGATGCACTATATTATTTAAGACTTTACAAGTTAGAACCAAGTCTAATACGATTTGTTCACCAGAACAAAGAAAAAGAATCTTCACTTGTTTTAATTGAAGCTAAAAAAGGCAAACAGTGTTCACTCAAAGTTGACAAACCACTGTTTATAGATGAGATGGAATATTACCTTGAGACGCAAAATGGTAGCGAGGATGAAAAAAGATGAGTGGAAAGCTATTTATTGTTGGAACACCAATTGGAAATTTAGATGACATGTCAAAACGTGCTATAGACACTTTAAATTTGGCAGACTTTATTGCATGTGAGGATACACGGGTCACCATAAAGCTTTTGAATCATTTTGGTATAAAAAAGAAACTTGTTTCTTTTCATGAGTTCAGCCCAAAAGAAAAAGAAGAGAAAATTATACATGAATTGAAAAGCGGTAAAAAAATTGCACTTGTGTCTGATGCGGGAATGCCTCTTATTTCAGACCCCGGGTATGAGCTTGTTCGAAGGTGCATAGAAGAAGGCATAGATGTTACAGTGGTACCCGGACCTTCTGCATTTGTATGTGCTCTTGTGCTATCTGGACAGAATACTTACAGCTTTGTGTTTGAAGGTTTTTTACCCAAAAATAAAAGAGCCAAAAGGGAAAAGCTTGAAAGTTTAAAGTATGAAAAGCGGACACTCATATTTTATGAAGCTCCCCACAAACTTTTAGATACGCTTTGCCAGATGGCTGAAATTTTTGGGGTGGACAGAGAGATAAGTATTGTTAAAGAAATAACAAAAGTGCATGAAAGTATTATGCTAACAACTTTAGGTAATGCTGTTGAATTCTTCAAGCAAAACCCACCCAAAGGAGAATATGTGCTTGTTGTGAGAGGTTATGAAGATAATAAAGAAAAAACACGAGATGACAATGTTGAGTTTATAAAAGAAAAGCTCAGAGAAAAGCTTTTTCAAGGATTTTCTAAAAAAGAGGCGGCAAAGATGGTTGCAGATGAGCTGAATTTGCCTAAAAACAAGGTTTACAAAATTATGGTTGAAAGCAGAGAATTTTGAATGAAATAAAACAGAGGGCAGAATATTTTTTCTGCCCTCTGTTCTTGTAATATTTGTCTATCTTCTTTTGCTTAATTAGCTCTTTTTGAGTTCTTCCATGCAATCTTTGCAGATGTTTTTACCCTTGTAGTAGATGACATCCTTTGCGTTTCCGCAGAAGATGCAAGCTGGTTCATACTTTCTCAGGATTATCTTGTCACCATCAACGAAGATTTCAAGAGCATCCTTTTCAGCAATGTCAAGTGTTCTTCTGAGCTCGATAGGAAGAACTATTCTGCCGAGTTCGTCAACCTTTCTTACCACACCTGTTGATTTCATTTCAAATCTTCCTCCTTTCAACAAATTTCGACATTTTTTTTACACTGCTATTATACCATCGTTGCAATTTTATGTCAAGAATTTTTTAAGTCTTTTTACAATAAATATTATTCAAGCTAACAATCTCTTTTAAAGGCTTTATGTGCACAGAACAGTAGTATTACTATCTGTACCTTATAACTGAATAATTTTAAAACTAATATTATCGAAATACTCAAAGTAAATAATTTCAACTCTGAGAAACAAACAACTGTAAAATTATCTGGTTTTTAAAAATCTTGTTTTTCGACAAAATCCGACAAATTTAATACACATTTTGATGTATTATATTATAAAATCGAAAAACCTGTTATTAATAACCATTAACATTTAAGTTGTATATATACAACTTTTTTAATGCAAAGTTACACAAATTATTGACAAAAAACGTTTATAGTTATATAATGAAATCACAATAAATTAACGACTTTTTGTTAATAAAAGAAGTTGAAAGGGCTTTCAAACTAAAATATTTATTTTCATGTCTTCAAAAATGCATAAAACATGGAATTGTACATTTTGGCACAAAAACAAAGCCTATCCAACAGCAAAATGTACATATAACTTATTTTGCAGATGCAAAATGCGAGGGTATCTAAACGAAAAATAAGGGGTTGATTAAATTGAAAAGATATTTAAAAATGTTAAAAGTATCAGGTGCAATTGTTTNTCTTATTACTATATTCTTTCTTTTACAGAATGTAGTATTCAGCTCTGAAAGTATTCCAACTCTTCAGGAATATTTAAAAAAAATAGGAAATGCTGCGAGACCTCAAAAGACAGTAGTAGTTGATGCAGTAAACTATATAGCTTCTGAGAATGCCTCTCTTAAAAAAGCAGAAGAATTTAAAGGTCGGAAGAATGTCTTATTGTGGGAGAAAGATGGTGGTTGGGTTGAATGGAAGGTACATATCTCTGAAGCAGGTCTTTATAACATGGCTCTTGACTATTATCCTTTGCCAGGAAAAGGGTTGGGAATAGAACTTGCTGTTATGATTGATGGAAAAATTCCATATAAAGAAGCGCGAAAAGTGACGTTTAATAGAGTATGGAAAGATACAACAGGGATAAGGAAGGATAAAAAAGACAATGATTTGCGTCCTAAATGTGAAGAAGAGCCGATGTGGCAACAAGCAGATTTTATAGATACAGAAGGATTTTATAACAGGTCTTTGCCTTTTTATTTTACTGAAGGTGAGCACACAATAAGAATAGTAAGCATAAGAGAGCCTTTTGCGTTAAGACAGCTCATTATATATAATCCTGAGAGACTACCTTCTTATGATGAGTACATAAAAAATAATAGCATGAATGATAAAATTGCAAAAAATATTATAATCAAGGTACAAGGCGAAAAACCTTACTTAAAATCAGATCCTATTTTATATCCTACATATGATAGAACAGATCCTGCTACAGAACCTTACCATGTATCTAAAATTAGATTAAACACAATAGGTCAGTGGAACTGGCGATATCCGGGGATGTGGATTAGCTGGAAGGTTGAAGTTCCAGAGGACGGTTATTATAAAATAGCAATTAAAGTGCGTCAGAATTTTGTTCGCGGTTTATCTGTTCACAGAAAGCTTTATATCGATGGAAAAATTCCTTTTAAAGAAGCGGAAGATATTGAGTTTCCATACAGTATAAGGTGGTATATTAAAACTATAGGGGAGAAAAACAAACCCTATTTGGTTTACCTTACAAAAGGTGTTCATGAAATAAAATTAGAAGCTACTTTGGGTTCGTTTACAGAACTACTCAGCAGAGTTGAAACAACAGCAATAGGATTAAATGATGTTTATAGAAAAATTATTATGATAACAGGAGCATCCCCTGATTTATACAGAGATTATTTCCTTGAAGAGCAGATACCTGGGCTTGTAAAGACGCTTTTAAAATATGCAGGTGAACTTGAAGAAGAGGCGGCATTGTTTGAAAAATTGGCAGGACAGAAAGGCGGAGAAGCTGAATTTTTAAGAAGAGTGGCATTGCAGCTAAGAAGTATGGCTGAGGATACAGATACTATTCCGGCAAGAATTTCGAATTTCAGAGATAATTTGAGCGGACTGTCGTCATGGCTTGCTTACAGAAGAGACCAACCTTTAGAAATTGATTATATACTTGTGGCATCTCCTGATGCTAAGCTTCCATCGCCGACAGCTTCAATTGCAAGTAAATTTGTAAATTCATTGAAGTCTTTTATTTACTCGTTTATTGAGGATTACAACAATATCGGAGAGGTATATGAGGGTCAAAAGGTTATAAAACTCTGGGTTGGCGGAGGAAGAGATCAGGCGCAAATTATCCGTGATTTGATAAATGATTCATTTACCCCTCAGACGGGTATTAAAGTTAATGTAAGTTTGGTTCAAGCGGGCTTAATTGAAGCGATACTTGCCGGTAAAGGACCTGACGTAGTTTTAACTGTTTCGAGGGGACAGCCGGTTAACCTGGCTGCACGTGGTGCTCTTGTTGATTTGAGTAAGTTCAAAGACTTTGATGAGGTAAAGAAAAGATTTGCACCAACAGCGCTTGTGCCATATACATACAACGGGGGGGTTTATGGTCTGCCGGTTACTCAAGATTTTTATATGATGTTTTATAGAAAGGATATTTTGAAAGAATTGAACATAGATGTACCTCAAACATGGGATGATATGTACAGAGTAATCGCGAAACTACAGAGATACAATCTTCAGGTAGGATTGCCATATCAAAGAATAGATGCATTGGAAGCTATTGACGCAGGACTTGGTGCAAGAAACTTATTCCCAACTTTGCTTTTGCAGTTTGGAGGTAGTTTTTATGATAAAACGAAAACTCGAACACTTTTAGACAGACCTGAAGCTGTTGCGGCGTTCAAAACGTGGACAGATTTTTATACAAAGTATAATCTTCCGCTCATTTACGATTTTTATAACAGATTCAGAACAGGTGAGATGCCTATTGGAATAGCTCCTTATACAACTTATAATCTTTTAGCTACAGCAGCACCTGAGATAAGAAACGAATGGGCAATGGCACCGATTCCAGGAGTTAAAAAAGCAAATGGTGAGATAGACCGTTCAACAGGTGCTTCTGGTACCGCGTGTATTATACTAAAGAAGAGCAAAAATAAAGAAGCTTGCTGGGAGTTTTTAAAGTGGTGGACTTCTGATGAAACTCAAATGCAGTTTGGAAAAGAACTTGAAATGCTTATGGGAACAGCGGCAAGGTATAACACAGCAAACCTGAAAGCTTTCCAGAGACTTCCGTGGAATAAAGAAGAGCTTGAGAGTTTAGAGGCCCAGTGGAAATATGTAGAGGAAATAGAAGAAGTGCCTGGCAGTTATTACATTACAAGGAGTATTGATAGTGCATTTTCGGCAGTTGTTTATCAAGGTATAAATCCAAGAGAAAGTCTGTGGAAGTATACAAAAGAGATTAACGATGAGCTTGAAAGAAAGAGAATTGAGCTCAGTACGTACAATAAGTAAAGAAGAGGTTAGGTTATCTTTCTTTACAAATCCAGGAAGGGAGATAGTTCAAAATGGGTTTAGTTGAAGATATAAAAAGGAATAAGGCAAGTTATTTAATGATTGCGCCTTACATGATTCTTTTTACCATATTTACGCTGATACCGGTTATTAGCTCAATATTCTTAAGTTTTACTAATTACAACATGTTACAGCCGCCCAAATGGGTTGGCTGGTCAAATTACATAAGATTATTTCTCAACGACAAGATATTCTTGAAGGTATTAAGAAATACATTGATATTTGCGTTTTTGACAGGACCTCTTAGCTATTTTATGTCATTTTTCCTTGCGTGGTTTATAAGTGAATTTAATCCTAAGCTGAGAGCATTTTTGACTTTGGTGTTTTACTCACCATCACTTGCAGGAAATGTGTTTTTCATATGGTCGTTTATATTTAGCGGCGATGTGTACGGGTTGATTAATGGATGGGCAATGAGACTTGGTTTGATAGATGAACCAATTAACTGGTTACAGGATCCGAACTACATTTTGTGGGTAATTATAATAGTTCAACTTTGGTTGAGTATGGGTGCTGGTTTTTTGGCTTTTGTTGCAGGGTTTCAAAACCTTGACAGAGAACTGTTTGAGGCAGGAGCAATTGATGGGATAAAAAATAGATTTCAGGAACTCTTTTATATAACCATTCCGCAGATGGCACCACAGCTTTTATTTGGTGCAGTAATGCAGATAGGTGCATCGTTTGGTGTGAGTACAGTAGTAATGGCTCTTGGAGGGCTTCCAACAAGAGAATACAGTGCTGATACTGTTGTGACATATCTTATTGACTACGGAACTGTGAGATTTGAAATGGGTTATGCATCGGCGATTGCAGTAATTCTCTTTATAGCTATGCTTTTGACAAACAAGGTTATTACCTCAATTTTAAGAAGGTATTCTCTTGATTAAGGTAAAAATTACAAATAAAGTAGGTGATTTAAATTGGGAAAGAGAGCAACTATATCGTGGAAAAAACCAAATAGGAGTATTGGAGGCAATATAGTTATATTTGCGATACTAATTATTTTGGGCGTATTTACAGCACTGCCGCTTATTTATACCATAGTAAATGCGTTTAAGCCGTTTGATGAGATATTTATATTTCCACCGAGGCTTTATGTTAGGCGACCAACACTTGATAACTTTGTCCTGCTGTTTCAACTTGCAACAAACATGTGGGTGCCGTTTTCAAGATACGTTTTTAACAGTTTGTTTATATGTGTAGTTGGGACAATAGGACATATTTTGATAGCTTCACTTGCTGCTTATCCCCTTGCTAAGCATCAGTTTGCTGCAAAAAGGATAATAAACGAAATAATTGTTCTTGCACTGCTGTTTACACCCCAGGTTACCTATATTCCGCTTTACATAATAATGTCGAATTTAAAGCTTATTGACACTTATGGTGCTTTGATTTTTCCGGCTTGGCAGATGACGCTGGGGCTTTTCCTTATGAGACAGTTTATGACACAGATTCCTGATGCGCTTTTAGAGGCTGCAAAAATTGACGGTGCGCATGAACTGGGAATTTGGTGGAGAATTGTAATGCCAAATGTAAAACCTGCATGGTTAACATTAATGATTCTTTCATTTCAGCAGCTTTGGAACCAGACAGGTGGTTCATTTATATTCAGTGAAAGTCTCAAGCCATTACCAACGCTTATGTCTCAGATAGCAGCGGCTGGTATTGCAAGAGCCGGAGTTGGTGCAGCAGTTGCCCTTGTTCTAATGATACCTCCAATAATACTTTTCATAATCTCACAGAGCAGTGTAATGGAGACAATGGTGAATGCAGGTATTAAGTAGAAAGAGGTTTCTTACAAAGTATTCTGCAATAAACTCTATGAAAGTAAAGGTGAGGACAGTGAAAATAAAAAGAAGTGTATATGCAAGACTAATTACTATATTCGTGATATGTTTAATATTTCAGTTGTTTGGTAATCTGAATGCATATGCATATATAATAGAAGATATGCGAGAAGTACCTTATTATCAGTATAATTACGATGTGTATTTACAGGAGATTCCAAGTGCAGCAGGTTATTTTCCAAGCAAGTGGGTAAGAGGCGAAGATTTGGGCATTGGACCATTTAAAAATCCGTCGGATATATATGTAGATAACAAAAAAAATGTTTACATAATGGACAGCGGCAATAAAAGAATTGTAGTGTGTGACCGGTATTTCAAATTGATAAAAGTAATTGATAAATTTTTTGATAACAACGGTGATATTGAGCTTATGGAGCCAGAAGGTATATTTGTTGATAAAGATAGTTTAATCTATATTTGTGACAAAGGCAAAAAGATAGTTTTGATAGTTAATCAGGATGGAAAACTTGTAAGAACTATAGAAAAGCCAGTATCAGACCTGAAAGCAGCCAAGAAAGATTTTATACCATTCAAAGTTGTTGCTGACAATGCAGGAGTTATTTATGTGCTTTCCCTGGGCAGTTTCGAAGGAGCCTATATGTTTGATCATAGTGGTAACTTTTTAGGGTTTTATGGTAGCAACAAGGTTGTAGTGACATGGCAACTTCTTGTAGATAGGATTTGGAAAAGTATTCTTACAAAAGAACAGAAATCATCAATGGTACGATACTTGCCGACAGAATGTACAAGTATCGACATAGGGAAAGACGGATTTATATATACAACATCAAATCTTACAGATGTCAGTGAAGGCGAGATTAGAAAATTAAATTACCTTGGGGAAAATATACTTTGGTATAAGAAAAAAGGTCAAACAAGAGATTTTGGTGATATTCCAAAATATTATGGGAAGGAACTGGAAGATACATATTTTATAGATATCGACGTAACAGATGACGGTTTTATAAACGCTCTTGATTACAAAAGAGGAAGAGTATTTCAGTATGACCAGAATGCTAATTTGCTATTTATATGCGGTGGCAAGGGTGACCAAATAGGAACATTTAGAGACCCTGTAGCAGTGGATAGCATAGAAAATACTCTTCTTGTACTTGATAAGTTGAAAGGGGCAATTACTGTATTTGAAGAAACCAAACTTGGCAGTTTAGTACATAAAGCTACTATATTGTACAATGAAGGTAAGTATGATGAAGCAAGAGATTTGTGGCAACAGGTTCACAAGATGGATTTTAACTTTGCCCTTGCGCAAATTGGTTTGGGAAAAGCACTTTTGAGAATGGATAAATATTCAGATGCAATGTATTATTTTAGGTTAGCGAATGATAAAGAAGATTATTCGGAAGCAAAAGAGAATCTTAGAAATGAGTTTTTGAAAAGGAATTTTGGAGTACTTGCAACAACTCTAATAGCATTAGTAATAGTTCTGTACGTTGTAATTAGGCGATTTAGAAAACCAATTTCGGTTCAGGAAATATATACGAAGAAAATTGACAAATACAAGTTTCCAATTCATACAATGTTACATCCATTTAGAGGTTTTGAAGAGTTAAAAGAAGAAAGAAAAGGTTCTGTTGGATTAGCAATTTTAATAGTATTTCTGTTTTTTATAACGATGGTTATAAACAGGCAGTACACAGGTTTCATATTTAACCCGTATAGACAAGATAAAATTAATATAATATCCCTCTTTTCAAGCACTGTTGGGATATTTTTCTTCTGGGTTCTTTCCAACTGGATGGTGACAACGCTTATGGAAGGTGAGGGTAAGTTTGGCGAAGTATGGGTATTCTCAGCATATTCTTTAGTACCATATATTATTTGTACCTTACTGGCAGTTGTAATGAGTCAATTCTTGATAGCAGAAGAAGCAATGTTTATAAATTTTATAAGAATTATAGGTGTTTTATGGTTAATTGTATGCATGTTTAACGCAATGAAAGCGGTGCATCAATTTTCTGCAGGGAAAACTGTTGGAACAATGGTTTTGAGTGTAGTTGGAGTTGGGATTATACTTTTCATACTTGTTTTGATGCTTACATTATTTGGGCAGTTAGTAGATTTTATTTCAAATATTTACAGCGAGATTTTATTGAGGATATAGCCGATTGTGTTGAAAAAAGGAGGCATTTAAATTGGTTTTGCATAGAAAACTAAAAATTGTCTTGAGTATATCAATTAGTATTTTAATTCTTCTTGGATGTATTCAATTTTCACAGTTTGTTTTGGCAGACAGTACATCATATAAGAAAATGGCATCTAACGATAGATTTGAATTATATGTGAATGAAAAGTATGGTTATATTAAAGTTTTTGATAAAAAAACAAACACAGTCTGGTTAAGTAATCCAGAAAATTGGCGCGATGACCCTATTGCGGCGGGGAGTATGCGAACACAACTTGCTTCACAACTGGTTTTAAAGTATGCATTTATGGAATCTTATACTGTGCAAACTGTAAACAGCTATGCTGGATCTGCTATGAAAAAGGGATTAAAAGTAAAAAAAATAAAAAACGGATTTGTAGCTACCTATACTTTTAAGAAGGAAGGTTTTATAATACCTATTTCGATTACAATAAATGGAGATTATATCAATGTTGACGTTTTAGTAAATCAAATTAAAGAATTAAAAAAGGACAAGTATAGGTTAGTTTCAATTCAGCTCTTGCCATTTTTCGGTGCAGGAAACATTAATGAAAATGGTTATATAGTTGTACCAGATGGATGTGGAGCTGTTATAAACTTCAATAATAAAAAAGGAAATGAAGAATATTCTCAGCGTGTTTATGGACCTGATTATGCATTGGTACGAGAGCACAATGTCTATGTGACACAGTATGCAAGACTTCCTGTCTTTGGTTTGAAGAAGGCAGATGTAGGGTACTTGGCAGTAATAACTGAAGGTGATTCAAAGTCAATTATAAATGCATACACAAGCGGTGCAAAAACTTCATATAATCAGGTTTTCAGCGAATTTATTGTGAGAGAACAAGATAGTATAACTTTTAAAGAGAAACAATGGAACGAAGAAACATTTAACATATTTGAAAGCAACTTGCCTTCAAAAACAAAATATTCAATCAGATACTATTTTCTTGACAAAGGCAAATCTGATTATGTAGCAATGGCAGAAAAATACAGGGAATATTTGATTAAAGAAAAAGGACTAAAGAAGAATGAACAGGAGCAGGTACCAGTTTATATTGAGTTTTATGGTGGAGTTAAGAAAACTAAATATATTGTAGGTATACCAAGGAATGTAACAATTCCGTTGACAACTTTTAAAGATGCTCAGGAGATTACAAGAATTATAAAAAATATGGGAATTAAAGATTTAGTAATTAAATACACAGGATGGTATGAAAATGGTGTTTTCTATAGTTTACCAACAGGTTTAAAACCTGAAGGAGTTTTGGGTGGAAGAAACAAACTTCAAGAAATGATCAACTACTTTTCACAAAATAGAATAAAAGTGTACTTTGATGTAGATTTTGTAACCTTCAGAAGGGGTTCAGTATTTTATCCGATAAATACAGTTGCAACTAAATCAATGAAGAAGGTTCCCGCAAAGCTCATAAGATATTCACCTGCAACATGTTATTCTGATGATGATTATCCAGTATTGTTTATGTTATCTCCAAATTATGTAAGCAGATTTGTCAAGGATGCTGTCCCAAATAAAATTGATTTTACAAAAAATATTTCTATTTCATCGATTTCGAAAATGCTATATTCAGACTTTGGAACAAGACAAATAAACAGATTACAGACAGAAAAGGTATTTGAGCAAATTGCTGGGTATATAAAAAATAAGCAATATAATTTGTTGCTAACAGAACCAAATGGTTATCTCATTACAAATGCAACTGAAATTGTTGATGTTCCTATTTACAGTAGCAAATTTGCAATAGAAGATTATGAAATACCTTTTTACCAGATGGTACTACGTGGTTATTTGCCTTATTCCACGCCTTCAGTTAATGATTATTCAAACGAATGGCTTTGGAAACTCAAGGTATTGGAAAGCGGTTCATATGTAAAGTTTACTTGGACTGCTCGAAATGAAGACGAATTGAAAGAGACCATATGTGATTATCTGTATTCATCAAATTATAAATTGTGGCTTGATGATTTGAAAAAGATTTATAAAGAACTTTATCCAGTTCTAACAAAAATAAAAAACAAGAAATTTTTAGAGCACAAATTATTAAAAGAAGGATTAGTACTTGTAAAATTTGAAGGTGGCACAGAGATTGTAATTAACTATACGTCAACAGACCAAAAGGTATATAATACAGTGGTTAAAGCGAGAAACTACAAGGTAATTGAAAATTAAGAGGTGAATTTAAAAATGTCAAAAACAAATTCTTTTAAAAAATTTTTTGGCAAGAAACTGACGTTGAGACAGAAAGAAGCAATGTATGGGAGATTGTTTATTTTGCCATGGGTGATAGGTTTGATTGTCTTTTTCATAATCCCGTTTATAAATTCAGTTTATTACACATTTCAAAAATTAAGTTTAGGAGAAAATGGTTTAGAATTTTCGTTTATTGGTTGGGAAAACTATATATATGCTTTTACAAAAGATCCAGATTATTTCAAAAATTTAACATCTTCAATTACCAATATGATATATGAAGTGCCGATAGTAGTAGTATTTAGTATATTTGTTGCATATCTGCTCAAAGATGAATTCAAGGGAAGAACATTTGCAAGAACAATATTCTTCTTTCCTGTAATAATAGCTTCGGGAGTTGTAATAACGGTATTAAAAGAAAATGTGCTGGGTGGAAGTACATCCAATATGGTTGCCTCATCTACAACAATTTTTAAAGCTGAAAATCTAAGGGCTGTGTTGATAAATGCTGGTATACCCAGATGGTTTAGTATGTATGTAGTAGATATTGTAAATAAAATATTTGATTTAACATGGAGGTCAGGTGTACAGATTCTTTTGATATTAGCAGCATTACATAACATACCTAAAAGCTTTTATGAAGTTGCGATAATTGAAGGTGCAACCGAGTGGGAAAAGTTTTGGAAGATAACCTTTCCGATGATTTCTCCAACAGTATATGTGGCAATTATATATTCAATAATTGATTATTTCACAGACTACGGCAATCAAGTAATGAGAATGGTTGTAAATGAGGCAAATAAAGGTCGTTTTGAATACAGCACAACAATTGCTATTATATATTTTCTTGTGGTCATGATTATTATACTGATAGTTAACAGGTTTATAGGGAAGCGAGTGGTATATTTGACTTAACTTTTCTTGAAAACAAATTTAAAAGTGAGGCGAAATGAATTATGAAGAGCGTTAAAGGCTTGAGTATGTTGTACATTAATGAGAGATTAAATGTAAATGAGATTACAAAGTCTGTAGCTAAGAAACGGTTGTTTATTGTGCTAAAAAATATATTTCTCTACGCATTTGTTATATGTATGAGTTATATATTACTTTATCCGATTTTGTTTCTGATAAGCAATGCATTGAGGTCAAAAGAAGATTTGTTTGACCCAAGTGTCATATGGATACCCAAACATATAACATTTACTAATTTTGAATATGCCAATGTACTTCTGTCATATCCAACAGCAATAAAAAATACACTGCTTATGCTTGTGCCCTCGGTTATTATACAAACATTCATATGCATGATGGTAGGATATGGATTTGCAAGATTTAGATTTGCAGAGAGAGAAATACTTTTTACCATATTGTTATTTACTATTGTAGTGCCGTTGCAGACAATAATTGTTCCTCTGTACGTGAAATTCAGATATTTTGATTTTCTTTATATTGGAAGACTGTTGGGTTTCATAACTGGTAAGCCGCTTACAGTAAATCTTTTAGACACTCCTTGGCCGTTTTATATATTAAATCTTTTTGGGATGGGTATAAGGTCGAGTTTATATATCTTTGTGTTCAGACAATTTTTCAGAAATATGCCTGTTGAATTAGAAGAAGCAGCTAAAATTGATGGATGTGGTCCATTTACCACCTTTATTAGAATAATGGTTCCAAATGCAACAGGTGCGATAATTACAGTTATGCTTTTTTCGATAGTTTGGCATTGGAATGATTACTATGTTTCAGCTATGTTTTATAATGAAAACCTTCCGATTTCTGTTATGTTAACAGTTTTAAATAACAGAATGAGTATGATACAAGATGCATACAATTTCTCATCTGAAGACATATATTTAATAGGCTCTACAGTATTAGAAGCTGGCTGTTTGATGGTAATTTTGCCGCTTATAGTAATATATATAATTGGACAGAGATATTTTACAGAAAGCATTGAAAGAACGGGTATTGTTGGCTAAAAAGGTTTTAATTTCCTCCAGATTAGGGGGAAATTAAAATAAAAACAAAAACATAATAAGAGGGAGGTTGATATTATGTTAAAATCTAAAGTTTTCAAAAGACTTGCTTCTACTTTACTTGTTATTTGCTTCCTTATTTCAGCGGTTGTAGTTATTACTAACACAAACCAGAAGGCTGAAGCATCTTCAAAATTGGGAGACATCTCGTTCCTAAGACCAGGTTTTTCAAAAGAGAGTTTAAAGAGCACAGATCTTTTTAACAAAGCAGTTACAAAAGCAATAGAAGATTACCAGAAGAAGTATGGAGGAAAAGTTAATATTGTATACTCAGACTGGAATAACTGGCAGAACAAAATAATTGCAAGGATGGCTGCAGGCGATCCTATTGATGTTATATTTGGTGGGGTTTCTACTTTTCCGTCTCATTTTACACGAGGATTAGTACAGCCGCTTGATAAATATGTTGATTTAAATGCACCGTATCTTAATAAGAGGGCAATGGATTATGCATTTAAGTACAATGGACGCTACTACCTGGCATCTCAAAAAGGTTCAAATGTACCGTGGCTGGTTATATACAATAAAGATTTAATGTTAGAAGAAGGTATAGATGAAGAAGAAATGCCACTTGCACTTTATAAGAAAGGAAGATGGAACTGGGATACATTTGCAGCACTTGCAAAGAAACTAACAGCAGATACAAATAAAGACGGAAAGATAGACAGATATGGAGTTAACTTCTGGGCAGCTACTGCTTTGGTATATTCAAATGGTGTTGCATTTGTTTCAGTGGACAAGAGTGGAAAAGGAAAGTTGAATTTTGATAATGCTGCGCTACAGAGAGCATTGAATTTTTACAAGAAAGGTGCAAAAGAAGGCTGGCTTGCAAGGGACTGGGACATAACAGTTTCTGGTCTTAAGAAGAGACAGACTGTAATGCTTGTTGCACCACAATATAAATTTGATCAGGATAAGAGAGAGGTCGAGGATGAACTTGAGGCAGCTCCATTGCCATTGGGTCCTGACAATAAGTCTGGTTTGTATCCTTTTGATGCTGATGGATATGGTATCATGAAGGGTTCGAAGAATCCAGTTGGAGCAGGTAAATTTATTAATTTACTGTTAGAGAGTGTTCAAAAGAATCATGATGATGTCAACGCAAAGAATAGACCAAAATATTTAGTAGATTTTGTTAATAAACTTGCTGAAAAGTCTTTCTATCCAGCATTAGGAGAAGGTCTGATGGGAATGCCTCATTGGGATATATTTGGAAGAGTTGACAGTTCAGACTCTGTTGCATCAGCATTGTCAAGCTTAAGACCACAAATTGAGAAAAATATTAAAGATGCACAAGCTGGAAAGGTAGAGGTTGTATACAAACAGTTCAAGCCATTCACACTCAATTTTGAAGATGGAAAGAACAACTTCAAGCTACTGGATGCTTCAAAGAAAACAGTTAAGCTTTCGGTTGTATCGGGCAAAGAAGCAATAAAAGGAAAGTCGTTGAAGGTTACATGGGATCAGTCAAAAGATGGGAAAGAAATTTACATTGTAACTGATCCATCGAAGGTAAAGATATACGGTTGGCACGATTACAAGATAAGCTTTGAAGTAAAAGTATTGAAGGCAGTATCAGCTGGCAAAACAAAAATATCCTGCTCAATACTCAGCGAACCTAAGTCTGGAGCAAAATCGTATGGCGATGTTTCAAAGACAATAGACAAAGGTCAGACAGTGTACAAGGTAGAAGGCAATATTACAAACATTCCTGATAACTCACAGAATATGTGTCTGCGTATAGGTATAACAGAAGGTGGAGATTTTGTAATTGACAACATTAAAGTTGAAGAGATTGAGTAAAATTAGTAATGAGGCATGCTCCATTCTATGGAGCATGCCTCATGTTCAATCCATTATCTTTAAAACGAGGGATGAAAATGCCAATAAATACATTAAATAAGCTAATTAAAAATACAATAGTTGTACTTCTAATATATTCTATGTTTGTAAGCTGTCAAATTAATGAAGTGTACAGTTCAAACAATTATCAAGGAGGATACAAGGAAAATATGTTTGTCTCAAATCCAATAATCCTTTCTGATATTCCAGATCCTGATGTTATAAGAGTTGGGAATAACTATTATATGGTCAGCACCACTATGCATATGACACCTGGTGTTCCTATTATGCATTCAACAGATCTTGTTAACTGGAGGATAATTGGCTATGTATATGATAGATTAGAAGACAATGATGCACATAACTTAAAAAATGGTTTGAACATTTATGGTAAAGGTCAGTGGGCAGCTTGTATAAGATATCATAAAGGTAAATTTTATGTATTGTTTGGGTCACTGGACACAGGTAAAACTTATTTATTTTCATCTTCCAAAATTACTGGTCCATGGGAAAGAACAGAAATAAATGAATATCTGCACGATCCGTCACTTTTATTTGATGACAATGGAAAAGCGTACATAATTTACGGGGGTTCAGAGATAAGAGTAAGAGAACTTACATCAGATCTGAAAGCTCTCAATCCCAAGGGTATTAATAAGGTTATCATAAAATCGAAAATAGAAGGTTTGGAAGAGGGCTCTCACGCGTATAAAATAAACGGTAAGTATTATATCATAACAATAAGATGGAAAAAAGGCGGCATAAGAGAGGTCTGTGTATACAGGTCAGACAAAATTGATGGACCATACGAGGGAAGATTGGCACTGAGTGACACCATGGGATATAAAAACAACGGGGTTGCGCAAGGCGGTCTTGTTGATACGCCGGACGGAAAATGGTATTCAATGCTATTTCAGGACCATGATGCAGTAGGACGTGTACCTGTTTTAGTTCCTGTCAGATGGGAAGACGGGTGGCCGGTTTTTGGCGATGAAAAGGGCAGGGTTCCTACAAAGTTTGAAAAGCCGGGCAAGAGCAACTTCACAACAGAAGTAGTTAAAAGTGATGAGTTTTATCAAGAAAAGCCAGAAATTAATCCCAGAAGATTTGAAGTACTAAAAAATACAGAAGTAACGGCAAAAGAAGAGATCTCTGTTAATGGTGATTTTAGCAGAGGAAAAGTTGGATGGAAAGGCAAAGACGGAGCAAAAATTGAGGTTGTAAAAGAGACAGGGAAAAATGTGCTTCATGTTTATTCTTTAACAGATGAAAATTCAGGAGTACAGCAGAATTTAACAGGAAGAATAGAGAAAGGAAGAAAATACAGGACGGTGTTCAGAATAAAGTATACGAACGGACCAGACACAGCTGAAATTGTATTGTCTGCAAAGCTGAGCTATAACGATAAAGAGACTTATAAAGAGCTTGTGAGAGGTTATGCAAACCAAAATGAATGGGTTTCAATTTCTGGAACATTTGAGATTCTTCAAGATTTTGAAACAATATCGCTTTTCATAAAAGCTTTGCCAGCAGGTGATAAGAACAAAAATGAGAAAATAACAGATTACTATATAAGTTATGTGTCAATTAAAGAAATACTTTCTTCAGATATTGAGTCAAAAGAGACAGCACCAAATGGATCTGTACTTGGACTTACATGGCAATGGAATCACAATCCTGATAATTCCAAATGGTCTTTATTAGAAAGAAAAGGCTTTCTTAGGCTCAGGACATGCGATGTTGTAAAGGATATACAGCAGGCAAGAAATACCCTAACTCAGAGAACAGCGGGTCCGAAGTGTTCCGGGTGGATACTTATGGATGTAAGAAACATGAACGATGGTGACTGGGCAGGTCTTGCTGCATTTCAGCAGGAATATGGATTTATTGGAGTTACCAAGCAGGCAAACAGGTTTTACATTGTTATGGTTGAAAAGGGTAACGAGATTGCAAGAGAAAAACTAATGCAAACAATGGTTTATCTGAAAGTTGATTTTGATTTTGAGATAGATAAAGCTTACTTTTATTACAGCTATGATGGTGTGAATTGGACAAAGTTTGGTTCGGACTTAGCTATGAGATATACCATCCCACACTTTATGGGGTACAGGTTTGCAATTTTTAACTATGCAACAAAAAAGCCAGGTGGCTATGTTGATATAGACTTTTTCAAGTTTGAAAATAAACTCACAGGTACAAAAACTGAAAATAATTACAAGGTATATTTAGAAAATGAGACAATTTCTTTTGACAACACAACAAGTAAAACTCATGAAGTTTCAGTACTTACAAATTTAATACCTTATAATGCAGATTTAAAGAAGATTGTTGCTGTATTTACTCATCCAGAATGGCTTGATGTTGTAGGTGTTACAAAGGTAAGCAAACTACTTGAAAAATCCACAGTAAAGATTGTAAAAGACAATGCTAACCAAACAACAGTAATTATAAGTAACTTGAATAACCGTGGAAGTACAGTGAACAACACATGGGAGAGACTTATGAAGTTACAATTGAAGCAAAAACAAAAGCTAAACCAATCTGTAAAAAGTGAAGTGTTAATAAAATTGTTTGAAATACAAACGGTTAAAGAAAAAATTTGTTACGGGAGTGACAGTGCAGTGACAAAGATAGAATATATAGCCCCAAAAGAACCGGTCGGCAAAATTCCAACAAATGCTAATCCTTTAATTGCACATAAATTTGGTGCAGATCCAGCTGTACTTGTGTATAATGACAGGGTATATGTATACCTTACAAACGATATTTTGGAATATGACGAGAATGGCAAGATAAAAGACAACACGTATAGTAAAATAAACAAAATTACAGTAATATCTTCTGATGACCTTGTTAACTGGACAGACCATGGTGAGATAGAGGTTGCAGGTCCAAATGGGATTGCAAAATGGGCAATGCATTCTTGGGCACCAGCTGTTGCATATAAAAAAATCAATGGGAAGGACAAGTTTTTCCTTTATTTTGGGAATAGCGGTGGAGGTATTGGTGTACTGACAGCTGACACACCGATAGGTCCGTGGGAGGATCCTCTTGGAAGACCGCTCATAACTTGGAGTACACCGGGTATTCAAGGGGTTGTATGGCTATTTGACCCTGCTGTGCTGGTAGATGATGACGGAAAAGCCTACATTTATTTTGGTGGTGGAGTTCCACAGGGACAGGATGCAATGCCAAACACGGCACGTGTTATGCAGCTTGGAGATGACATGATAAGCGTTGTTGGTGAGGCAAAGGTAATACCAGCACCGTTTATGTTTGAAGATTCAGGTATTAACAAGATAAACGGGTTATATTATTACTCGTATTGTACAAACTTTTACAGTGGAACAAGACCGCAGGGAAGTCCGCCTGCTGGAGTGATAGCTTACATGACAAGTAAAAGTCCGATAGGACCGTGGGAATATAAAGGGGTGATACTTAATAATCCGGGTTATTTCTTTGGAGTTGGTGGTAATAACCATCATCAGCTTTTCCAGTTCAAGGGCAAGTGGTATATTGCTTATCATGCACAGACGCTTGCAAAGGATTTAGGGGTTGCAAAAGGCTACAGGTCACCTCATATAAATGAAGTGGTTATTGAGGGTGACAAGATAAAAGAGGTTATAGCAGATTACAAAGGAGTAAATCAGATAAAACTTTTTGATCCGTATAAAGAGGTTGAGGCAGAGACTTTTGCGTGGAGTGCGGGAGTTGAGACAAAGAAAGCAAATGCAAGCAACAATATGTGTTTGACCGGTATAGATAATAGAGATTGGATTGCACTTTCAAAGGTTGGCTTTGGTCAGACAGGTCCAAGGAGATTTGAAGCAATGGTTTCAAATGTAAAAGGAAAAAGTTATATAGAAATCAGATTGGATAGCATTGATGGCAGGACTATTGGAGTTGCTGAGATAAATCCACAAGATGGTTCTTCTTCAAAATGGACCAGGATTGAGACCAAGGTTGAAGATGTAACAGGTGTACATGACCTGTATTTTGTATTTAAAGGTGAAAACGAAACAGACCTGTTTGATATGGATTTTTGGAAGTTTGTGAAGTAGTAAGGAGGAATTTAAACAATGAAGAAAAAGGTATTAAAATTGTTTGTTTCGGTGTTTGTAATTGTTAATTTTCTGATAACAGGCATAATTTCGTTTGTACAACCTGAGACAAAAACAACAGCACAAACAGCAGCAATAACATCTGTCAATTTTGAAGGAAAAGATAAACTTGTATTTTTTGCATACGGTAACGCCAGGATAGCTGTCAAACAAAATAATGCAAAAGAAGGTAAAAAGCACATAAGTGTTGCAAATAGGAAATCTGTGTGGGATAGTATAGGAATAGATGTAAAGGATGTTATGACAAGAGGAAAAACATGGGTTGTATCAGGTTATGTAAGGCATAATGGAAAAAAACCAATACTATTTTCAATAACAGCAGTTTACAATGATGGTAAAGGGATAAAGTATATTCAGCTTGGCGAAAGAGTTTTGATGCCAAACAAATGGGAGAAGATCTCGGCTAAATGGAAACCGACACTGAAAAATCCCGCTGATTTGATTATTGCAATTCATCCAACAGTTGATAAGACAACTTCCTACGATGTAGACAATATCCAGATAATGACTGAAGAAGTATATATGTCACAAGCGGACGTGTTCAAGGACACATTTGAATCAAACACAACTGTCTGGCAACCAAGAGGTGATGGTGTAAAGATAAAGCTTGACAATTCAAAGTCTCATGACGGGGATAAGAGCCTTTATGTGACTGGAAGGTCAGCGTTCTGGCACGGGGTACAGATTCCGTTAACAAAATACCTCGTTCCCGGGAAGAGTTACAAAATTAGCATGTGGGTATACCACACATCAATGGACAAGCAGGGGATAATGCTAACAGTTCAGAGAAAGATGGCAGACGAGCAGCAATACAGGTATGACTGGATAGGCGGTAGCCAGATTGAAGGTGATGGCTGGGTTCAGATAAGTGGGAATTATAATGTGCCAAAGAGTGGAAAAATAGAAGAACTGGTACTTTGTATTTCTTCATGGAATCCGACTCTGTCATTCTGGATAGATGATATTACAATTTCAGACCCAACAAGGATTCAACAACCAAACTATGCTCTTCCTGCATTAAAAGAGAAGTATAAGAACGATTTTAAAGTAGGTGTTGCAATTGGTTATGGTGAACTTATGAGTGATATTGATTCACAGTTCATTGTAAAGCACTTTAACAGCATTACACCTGGAAATGAGATGAAACCTGAGAGTGTGTTGAGAGGACCAGATAACTATGATTTTACTGTAGCAGATGCTTTTGTTGATTTTGCAAGGAAAAATAATATTGGAATACGAGGGCATACTCTTGTTTGGCATAACCAGACTCCTGACTGGTTCTTTAAAGATTCCAATGGAAACCTGTTGAAGAAAGATGAGCTTTTAAAAAGATTAAAAAACCACATATACACAGTTGCTGGAAGGTACAAGGGGAAGATATATGCATGGGATGTTGTCAATGAGGCAATAGACGAAACACAACCGGATGGTTTTAGAAGATCTACGTGGTATAACATATGTGGTCCAGAGTATATAGAAAAAGCCTTTATCTGGGCACATGAGGCAGACCCTCAGGCAAAACTCTTTTACAATGACTATAATACAGAGATTCCACAGAAAAGAATGTTTATATACAACATGATTAAAAATATGAAAGCAAAAGGAATTCCTATTCATGGTGTGGGGCTTCAGTGCCATATAAATGTGGATAATCCATCCGTTGATGAGATTGAAGAAACTATAAAACTGTTTAGTACAATACCCGGGCTTGAGATACAGATAACTGAGCTTGATATGAGTTTTTATCAGTGGGGTTCATCTGTTTATTACATTGAGCCTTCAAAAGAAATGCTTTTAAAGCAGGCAAAGAAGTATTATGAACTATTTAATCTGTTCAGAAAATACAAGAATGTTATAAAAAGTGTTACTCTCTGGGGACTTAAAGATGATAATTCATGGCTAAGAGGAGTTTTTAACAAACCAGATTTTCCGCTTTTGTTTGATGAATATTACGATGGTAAACTGGCTTTCTGGGCATTGATTGATAATTCCATTTTGCCGCAGGATACTAAATTACCAGCACCACCTTCAATACCAAAGATAAAGGCAAAAAAATAAAACTGCAATAAATATGAGGAAATTTTATTGGGGGAAATAGAAATGAAACATGTAAAGATTGAGAGAGACAAACAAATAGGTATATTTCCTGATGCGTGGAAATTTTGTGTTGGTAGTGGTCGGATAGGTCTTGCACTTCAAAAAGAATATATTGAGGCTTTGGCATATGTCCAGAAACATATTGGATTTAAATATTTGAGAGCTCATGGACTTCTGCATGACGATGTAGGCATATATCGCGAGGACAAGGTAGGGGATAGCACATTGCCTTTCTATAATTTCACATACATTGACAGAATATATGATTCATTTTTGGAACTGGGGATACGACCGTTTGTGGAGATTGGGTTTATGCCATCAAGACTTGCGTCTGGCACACAGACAGTGTTTTACTGGAGGGGGAATGTTACCCCTCCCAGTGACTATAACAAATGGGAAAAGCTTATTAAAGCTGTTGTAAAACATTTTATTGAAAGATATGGGGAGAAAGAGGTTGAACAGTGGCCGTTTGAGATATGGAATGAACCAAATTTGAATGTATTCTGGAAAGATGCAGACCAGCCTGAGTATTTTAAGTTATATGAGGTTACTGTAAAAGCTATAAAAGAGGTGAATGAAAATATAAAAGTTGGTGGACCGGCTATATGTGGTGGAGGTGAACACTGGATAGATGATTTTCTGAATTTCTGTTACAAAAACGGTGTACCTGTTGATTTTGTAACTCGCCATGCATATACTGCAAAACCACCTGAATACACCCCGCATTTTGTGTATCATGACCTTCATCCAATTGATTACATGATAAACGAGTTTAAAGAGGTGAGAAATCAGGTAAAGAATTCACCTTTTCCAAACTTGCCAATTCATATAACTGAATACAATAGTTCTTATCACCCGCTGTGCCCTGTACATGATACTCCATTTAACGCTGCTTATCTTGCAAGGGTTTTGAGTGAAGGTGGTGACTATGTAGATTCATTTTCTTACTGGACGTTCAGCGACGTGTTTGAGGAAGCTGATGTTCCAAGGTCAATCTTTCATGGAGGTTTTGGACTTGTTGCATTTAACAATATTCCTAAACCTGTTTTTCACATGTTCACATTTTTCAATGCAATGGGGAAAAAGGTTCTATACAGAGATGAACACATTCTAGTAACTCAAAGAGAAGATGGTTCAATCGCAATTGTTGCATGGAACGAGGTAATAAGCAGAGAATGTGAACAGGAAAGACAGTACAAGCTTAAGATACCTGTTGAGTTTGAAGACATCTTTGTAAAACAAAAATTAATTGATGAGGATCACGGCAATCCGTGGAAGACATGGATTGATATGGGTAGACCAAGATTTCCAACAAAAGAGCAAATAGAAACATTGAGGGAAGTAGCAAAACCATATATTAGCACATGGAGGACTGAATCTGAGAATGGTTATGTGACTCTCGATATAAAACTTGGCAAGAATGCGGTTGTGCTGTATGAACTTTCAAAGGTAAATGACCAGACACACACATATATAGGACTTGACGACAGTAAAATCCCCGGTTATTAAAAAATGAAAGGTGGGTTTTTATTTGATGAGTGAATATCAAGATAAAACAATTCCTTCGCTGGCAGAAAAGTATAAAGAATATTTTAAAATTGGTGCTGCTGTTACTGTAAAAGATCTTGAAGGTGTACATGGAGAAATTCTTGTCAAGCATTTTAATAGCTTAACACCCGAAAATGATATGAAGTTTGAAAGAATACATCCAGATGAACACAGGTATAACTTTGATGCGGTTGATAAAATGAAGGAATTTGCTATTAAAAATAACATGAAGATGAGAGGTCACACATTTGTTTGGCACAATCAGACACCAGAATGGGTATTCAAAGACAAAGAAGGGAATGACGTCTCAAGAGAGCTTCTTATTGAAAGGTTAAGAGAACATATAAAAACGGTATGTGACAGATACAAAGACATAGTATATGCATGGGATGTTGTTAACGAAGCTGTCGAAGATAAGACAGAAAAATTACTCAGAGACTCAAACTGGAGAAGGATCATAGGTGATGATTACATCAAAATTGCTTTCGAGATAGCAAAAGAATATGCAGGTGAAGGAAAACTGTTTTATAACGATTACAACAACGAAATGCCTTACAAGTTAGAAAAGACATACAAACTTTTAAAAGAACTGATTGATAAAGAGACTCCTATAGATGGAATTGGAATACAGGCTCACTGGAATATATGGGATAAAAATCTGATAGATAATCTGAAAAGGGCAATTGAGATGTATGCTTCCTTAGGCTTGGAAATTCAAATCACTGAGCTTGATATGTCTGTTTTTGAATTTGAAGATAGAAGAACTGATCTTTTAGAGCCTGCTGAAGAGATGATGGAGTTACAAGCAAAGGTATATGAAGATGTATTCAAAGTGTTTAGAGAATATAAAGGTGTAATAACATCAGTTACATTTTGGGGTATAAGCGACAAACATACATGGAAAGATAATTTCCCTGTTATAGGACGAAAAGACTGGCCGCTTCTTTTTGATGTAAATGGAAAGCCCAAAGAAGCGTTTTTCAAGATTGTTAATTTTTAGATAGCATATTTAGGTTAACCATTTGAAGTAATTTACAGGAGTGATTAAATCAATGGCTATTTTTGAGATCAATTTTTATTCAAAAATGTTGAAAAGAAGCACAACACTGATGGCAGTTTTACCAGTAGACAGGTTTGACAAAAGCTTTTCCAAAAAAACAGATGTTGACAATTTAAAGACACTCTATCTTCTGCATGGATATGCAGGGAATCATATGGATTGGCTATATGGTGCACAGATTGTAGAACTGTCTTTACGCTTTAATGTTGCAATATTCATGCCATCCGGGGAAAACAGTTTTTATCTTGATGATGAAGACAAAGAAGCATATTACAGTGAATTTTTAGGCAAAGAGCTGATAGAATTTACAAGAAATGTATTTCCAATACCTGAAGAGAAAAACAAGACATTAATTGGCGGGCTTTCAATGGGTGGATATGGTGCGCTGAGAAATGGTTTGAAGTACAATGAGGTGTTTGGAGGAATAATTGCTCTTTCATCAGCCTTGATAGTTCATAAAATAGCTGGTATTACACCTGATTTTAACAACGGAATAGCAAGTTATAAGTATTATAGACATGTGTTTGGAGATTTAAATTCTTTGATTGGCAGTGATAAAGATATAAATGCACTTGCTAAAAAGTTGAAAGAAGAGAGTGCAGACATTCCAAGGATATACATGGCATGTGGTAAAGATGACTTTCTTATTCAGGAAAACAGAGACCTTTATAATTACCTAAAACAAATAGGATTAGATGTGACATACGAAGAAGATGAAGGCACTCACGATTGGCAGTTCTGGAACAAGTACATCTTCAAGGCTTTTGAATGGGTAAACAAGGTTTTTGGTTAAAAGTTTATAAAATGGGAAGGAATTTTTGCCTCCTCTCCTTCCCTTTTTCTTACGTTAATATTTTAAAGCATAATTAATAGATTTTGAAAGGAGAGATGTAAAGATGAAAATAGAACTTTACCCTGAAAAGACTTCAGGGAAAATTAATAAGTTTTGGACAAAATGTGTTGGAAGCTGTCATGCTGCAACTGCTCTGAGAGAAGACTGGAGGAGACAACTAAGAAAATGCAGGCAAGAACTTGGTTTTGAATATCTTCGATGTCATGGATGGCTAAACGATGACATGAGTGTTTGCTTTAGAAATGAAGATGGTAAATTATGGTTTTCATTTTTCAATATTGATACTATTATAGATTTTTTGCTTGACATAGGGATGAAACCTTTTATCGAACTGAGTTTTATGCCTGAAGCTTTAGCGTCTGGTACAAAAACAGTTTTTCATTACAAAGGGAACATTACTCCTCCAAAATCATATGAAGAATGGGGACAGCTTGTTGAAGAACTTGCAAGACATCTTGTAAAAAGATATGGCAAAAATGAGGTCAGAGAATGGTTTTTTGAGGTATGGAACGAACCAAACTTAAAAGACTTTTTCTGGGCAGGGACAATGGAAGAGTATTTTGAACTTTACAAACATGCAGCATTTGCAATAAAGAAAGTGGACCCTGACTTGAAAGTTGGTGGACCTGCATCGGCAATAGATGCATGGATACCAGAGCTTAAAGAGTTTTGTGAGAAAAATAACGTCCCAATTGATTTTATTTCAACTCACCAGTATCCTACGGACCTGGCTTTCAGTACAAGTTCTAATATGGAAGAGGCTATGGCAAAAGCAAAGAGGGGTGAACTTGCAGACAGAGTAAAGAAGGCAATAGAAGAAGCATCACCGTTACCTGTTTATTATACTGAGTGGAACAACTCGCCAAGTCCACGAGACTCGTACCATGACATTCCATATGACGCTGCGTTTATTGTGAAGACTATAATAGATATTGTTGATTTGCCGCTTGGTTGTTATTCGTACTGGACGTTCACAGATATATTTGAAGAATGCGGTCAGAGTTCCTTGCCTTTTCATGGTGGATTTGGACTTTTAAACATTCACGGTATACCAAAACCGTCATACCGAGCATTTCAGATTTTGGATAAGCTAAATGGAGAGAAAATAAATGCAGAGGCAGAAGATATAAGTCCAACTATTGACTTTATAGCTACAAAAAATAATAATGAAATAGTACTTATAATATCAAACTATAATGTTCCACTCTCTCCAATAGAAAGCGAAAATATATTGGTTACTGTAAATGGACTTAAAGGGTGTAAAGAAATATTTATAGAGAGGATTGATGAGTATAATGCAAATCCGAAAAGAAAATGGGTTGAGATGGGGAGTCCTGAATATCTCAATAAAGATCAAATCGAGGAACTAATAGAAGCATCAAAACCAAAGAAAGAAGTAGTTTCATGGAGAACTGCAGGTGACAACCAGCTTGCATTTGAGTTAAACATTTTGCCTCATTCAGTTCTGGGAGTTACGATAAAAACTGAATAATTTACAGCCTCCTGTTTTAATTTTAGTTTGTAGAAAGTTTGTGTTAAAGGGAAATAAGGGCAATTTCAATTTTTGGTTTTGACAGCTCAAACAATGTCAATTAAAATAAAAGTATAGGATTTTGCATATTCAACATAGTATAAATTATATAGAAGGGTAATAAAAATACCCTTTTATTTTTTATAGCAGGGGGTGTTTTTGTGGCAAAGAACTTTGCAAAATCTAAGACATCTGCCACAGCCACCGTTTTGGACCAAAAGAAAGCAAGGTTTGTTTCGAAAGATACAAGGGATAATGAATTCAAACAGAATTTAAAAGAGCCGTCGATAAAACCTGAAAAACCTATTGTGCGGGCAGATGCAGAAAGAGGAAAGAAAAAATCAAAAGATAAAAAAACAACTGAGAGGGAGAATAATAGTTATTTACATAGATTTTGGAGAGCTATATCTTCAAAGGCAAAACCAGCGATAATTAAGAAAACCCATGTTTTCAATAATAAATCAAAAAACTTTGTTTTTTCCTACAAGCATTTCAGAAAAAATCCTCTAAAAAGTATATTAGAGGAGATATTAAGGATAGTTATTGGGTTGAGGTTCATTGGCAATATAAGAAATTCGAAGGAAGGTGTGCTGAAACTAAAAATATCTGTTACTTTAGCATTTATGATTTTTATCATTTTTGCAATAAATAAAATTCCAACTACATACCAGAAAGCTTATGCGGTTTTACTGAATGGAAATGTTGTAGGATATGTAAAGGACAAAACAGAGGCTCAAGAACTCTTCAGTAGCCTGAAAAAAGAAGTATCAATCAAACACGGAACAGACGAATTTGTTTTTCAAAACAGCCCTCAGCTAAAAGAGATTCCGCCCGGTTTGTATAAAAGTACAAGCTTGGATAGTCTTAAGAATACAATAATAGAAAAAGGAGTTGTGCTTGTAAAAAGATATGCGCTTTTTGTAAATTCAAAGGCTTATTTGATATTTGAAAATTCTGAGATGCCTCAAAATATCTTAAACAGGTTAAAAACTATTTACTACAAGGATGAAGCAAGGTCTGCAAGGTTCCTGGAAAAGGTTGAGATAAAACCAATTTATGTAAAGCCAGACATGAAGGTTGTGACAGAACAGCAGGCACTCAATAAAATAATGTTTGGGAAAGATGAGGTAATTGAGTATACAATAAAAGAAGGTGATACTCTCTGGGACCTGGCAAGAAAATACAATATTTCTGTTGATGATATTTTTGCTTCAAACCCGGGACTTACAGAAAAGATAATGCCAGGGCAGAAGATAAAACTTACCCAAATGACTCCACTTGTAAATGTTGTGCTTGAAAAAGAAGTAGAGTTTGTAGATACTCTTCCCAAAGAAGTTAAAACTATAAAATCAGATAAATACTATACAACACAAACTATAGTAAAACAGGAAGGAAAAGATGGCAAAGCAAGGATAAGAGCAAAGATAGTGTATTTAAACGGTCTTGAATATGATAGACAGGTAATTTCTCAGAAGATATTAGAAAAGCCTGTGGAGAGAATTGTAGTTATTGGGACAAAGAAACCTCCGAGATATTTTGCAACAGGAAGATTTTCGTATCCGACATGGGGTGTTCTGACATCACGATTTGGCTACAGAGGAAGAGAATTTCATGAAGGGATAGACATAGCAGTGCCATGGGGTTCAAATGTGTATGCCGCAGACGGTGGTGTTGTTGAGTTTGTAGGTTGGCTTGGTGGCTATGGTAAACTCATTATCATAAATCATCAAAACGGCTATAAAACCTATTATGGGCATCTTAGCAGATTTTTGGTAAGCCCGGGACAGAAGGTGGCGAAAGGGCAGCTCATTGCAAAAAGCGGTTCAACTGGTAGAAGTACAGGGCCTCATCTTCATTTTGAAGTGAGGAAAAATGGGGTGCCACAAAATCCGCTTGTGTATCTGCGGTAATAAAGCATTGCGACTATAAAAAAAGGCTGGTTGGTACTTCAAAAGAGCGCCAAACCAGCCTTTTGGTTTTACCAATCAATCTCAATTTCATATTCAACCGGGTCTTTAACTCCCGCTTTTTTGAAAGCTTCAATCCGCTCTGTACAAGTTCCACACCTGCCACAGGCTTTTTGACCACCCTTGTAGCATGACCATGTCAGGCTATAGTCTACTCCAAGTTCAAGCCCTCTTCTGAGTATGTCTTCTTTTTTCATATCAACATAAGGTGCTTCAAGTTCAAGACCTATATAGTCAGCAAGATATAGTGCCTTTTTCATTGCTTCAACAAACTCTTTTCTGCAATCAGGGTATATGGGATGGTCACCTGCGTGCGCACCATAAAAAAGCTTTTTTGCACCAAGTGATATAGCATATGCCGCAGAGATAGAAAGTAAAACCATGTTCCTGTTTGGCACAACTGTTTGTTTCATGGTGCTGTCGGTGTAATATCCTTCTGGCACGTCCCAGTCAGGCATTGTGAGTGCAGATGGTGCAAGCTCTGCAAAAAATGAGATATCCACAATCTTGTGAGAGATTGATAAAAGACTGCATGTCTTTTTTGCAAACTCAAGCTCTTTTGAATGTTTTTGCCCGTACAGAAAACTTATTGCAAAAACTTCATAGCCCTGATTTTTAACATCGTAAAGAAGAGTTGTTGAGTCCATTCCGCCAGATAAAACCACAACTGCTCTCATTTTTTTAAGCTTTTCACTCCTTTACTGCTATGACATCAACTTCAATCAATGCACCTGGTAGAAGCTTTGCCTCAACAGTTGTTCTTGCAGGAAAATTCTGCGTAAAGATTGTAGAGTAAACTTCATTGAACTTTGCAAAATTTTCAAGCGAAGACAAATATACATTTACTTTGACAACATCTTCGAAAGAAAATCCAGCTTCTTTTAAAATAGCTTCAATATTCTTAAAAACAAGCTGTGTTTGAGCTTTTATATCCTCACCTTCTATTTTCCCGGACATTGGGTTTATGGCAAGCTGTCCTGAGACAAAAAGGAAATTTCCTGCTTGAACAGCATGTGAATATGGACCTACTGGCTTTGGAGCATCATTTGAAACAATACATTTTTTCATTTTAAAATCACGCTCCTACAAAAAAGTTTATTCAAGCTTGTTGCCACAATAAGGACAGTACAAAAAAGTCTTTGAAACTCTTCTCTGACAGTTTGGACAAAAATCAGACCTTTCATCCTCAAAGGCATATTGGTTTTCAAGATTTCTGAAAAGTTCAACATCAGCAAGAGTTACATTAACATCAATTCCTTTTTCTAAGTCGCGAGCAACCTGTTGATTTGTTATTATATAAATTCGATGACAACAACCTGTCTGCAGAAAATATCGAATATTCCATTTAAAAATCGGTATAAAAAAGAAATGAAAATAATTGTAGACTTTTAAAATTGTATGTGTTCCGCTTTTAGTGCAAAACGGGCACATGTGTACATTTATTTGGCGTAAAGATTTAGCTTTTTCTTCTATCCCAAATATACCTATAAAAAACATTATGTTACTTCCAGCTCCTTTAAGAAAATAATCTCCTTTTTGTATTTTATCATTTTACGTTTTATTTTAAAAGAATTGTGATATAATTGTTTTTGAAGTTTTATAAAATTCAAAGATTTTGTTCTAATGAAGGGGGCATTGATAAGCAGTGAAAGTTATATTTGTGGGCAAGAACAAGGAACTTGAGATAAAAGGACCGAAGACGGTCATAAATCTTGCAAAAGAGCTTGGAATAAATTTAGAATCCAATGTTTTTTTGAAAAATGGAGAAATAATTGCTCCTGACGATGTTTTGAATGATAACGATACAATTGAGGTTATCTCAGCGGTCTCAGGTGGTTAGAAGTTTTGAAAGGAGTTGAAAAAGACTTTGAAGTGTGTCAGGTGTAAAGGAAAGGGCATAATTTATCTCAAACGCCACAATGCAGCTTTTTGTCAGGATTGTTTTTTATATTATTACAATAATCAGGTAAAGAAAAATATAAAAAAGCATAAGATGTTTGATAAAAAAGATAAGGTTTTGGTGGTCATCTCAGGCGGGAAAGACAGCATGGCTCTGTGGCACATATTAGCAAAAGAAGGGTACAATGTTACAGGGATGTATATAAACCTTGGAATAGGTGAGTATTCGGATAAATCGCAGCAGGTTGTGGAAAACTTTGCACAAAAAAATAATCTTGAGGTTATTATAAAAGACATTAAAAAAGAATATGGGCTTGACATTTACAAGCTTTCAAAGCTTTTGAAAAGAAGTACATGTTCCATTTGTGGTTCAATAAAAAGATACCTTTTTAACAAAATAGCATATGACGGCGGGTTTTCAGCTGTTGCAACAGGACACAACCTTGACGATGAAGCAGCAACACTTTTGGGAAATGTTCTTTCGTGGGAAGAAGGATATCTGGCAAGACAGTCGCCTGTGCTTGAATCCACCCATCCAAAGCTTGTAAAAAAAGTAAAACCACTTTATACTCTTACAGAGCGCGAAAACTTGTTTTATGTTCTTATAAACAAGATAGAATTTTTGCACGATGAATGTCCTCATGCCGTTGGTGCACGGTCAATTCTGTACAAAGAGGTTTTAAATTCTCTTGAAGAGGAAAGTCCGGGAACAAAGCAGCGTTTTATAACAAGCTTTCTTGAAAAAGGAAGGAAACATTTTCAGGATGTCTATGAAAAGGTTGAACTAAAAGAGTGCAGCATCTGTGGTCAGGTTACAACAACAGATGTCTGTTCATTTTGCAGGTTTGTAAGACTGTCAAACCAAAATACAGAAAACTAAAAGGGTTGCCGAAACCGATGAATTCCAAAGCAGATAAAAACTTCTTGGCAACCCTTTGATTTTTCACACCCCTCTGCTATTTTCTGACCAGATTATCTTATGAAGCTGAAGCTGAACTCTTGCATCAAAAAGACCATTTTCAAGCAAAAACTTTACAATTTCCGCTGGTTCTATTTTACCAAACACTGGACTGAAAAAGATATTACATTTTGGTTTGAATGTCTTTATTATTCTTTCTGCACTTTTTAAATCTTCATGTGTGGCAACAACAAACTTGAGTACATCTTTTTGACCAAGAAAGTGAATATTATCAACAATCATCCTGTCTTCCATACCGCTTGACGGGCACTTATAATCCATGGTTATTATAGCATTTCTTGGCACATGTTTTATGCTGACAGACCCGTTTGTTTCAATGTTGACTTCAAATCCTTCGTAGATGAGCCTGTCAATCAATATATAAATGTACGGTTGAATAAGAGGTTCTCCACCTGTGAGAGTAACCCTTTTGATGCCAGAAGAAGCTATAAAGCTCAAAAGAGTATCAATATCAATTTGCTCATATTTTGGATTTTCAGTTGCATACTTTGTGTCGCACCAAGAGCAGCTGAGATTACATCCTGCAAACCTGACAAACACTGCAGGGTACCCACTTCGGATACCTTCTCCCTCAATGCTAACAAATTTTTCAACCACATTAAATTTAATAAGATCTTCGTTATTATATAAATTTAGCAACTAACATCATCACCCTTTTTGTTATAATTTGCCATATTTTATATTAAAATTTAAACATAAGGCTTTAAAATTTTTTTAAAAACGAATACATTTACAATTTTACAATCAATATTATAATAAATAACATTTAAAATTTCGATGCTAACTTGAAAATAAAATGATCTCAACCAGTAAACTAAAATAAAGCTTGCTTTGATGGGATTTTAAAAGGTATAAATTTTTAGGCTTGACGTACAGCTATTTCAGGAGTAAAATATACTTCGTATCCGAAATATTCGAGTTCGAAATATTTGATACGAAATAAATTAACATTTGGTGGTGACTATGGAATTAAGAGAAAAAAAGATTAAATTATTAAAACTTTTAAAAGAGGTGTCTATAAAGGTTAAAGATGCGCTGAGGTACAGGGATGATAATGTAAATATACCTGCTTCTCACTGGATGCTTATGAATGTTCTTGATAGGAATGGGGAAATGAAAGTTGGAGATTTAAGTAAATTTTTAGGGCTATCGAACAGTACAGTCTCTGGTATAATAGACAAACTTGAGGAGCAGGGCTATGTTGAGAGAAGAAGAAGCAACGAAGATAGAAGAGTTGTGTGGGTAAAGACAACTCAAAAGTTCAAGGACAGTCTAAAGCAGCATTTTAAAGAAGCTGAAAAACAGTTTGAAGGTATTTTGAGCAAAGCAACTGAAGAGGAATTGGATAAAATTATCGAAGGTTTTGAAACTCTTAAAAAAGTTTTGGAAAAACGGTAAAATCCAAAATTCTAAAAAGAAGGGTGATAGCAAATTGAAGAAAGTGCTAAGATATGTAAAACCTTATACTCTGCTTGTCTTAGCAGCAGTTTTGTTTGTGTTTATTCAAGCAATGAGTGAACTTACGCTACCAGATTATATGTCAAAGATAGTAAATGTAGGTATTCAGCAAAGTGGTATAGAAAGTGCAGTGCCAGAAGCTATATCAAGTTCAACTATGGAAAAAGTGCTTTTATTTGTGTCACAAGACAAAAAAGATGACATTTTGAACATGTATAAGCTTTTAACAAAAAGTTCTGATAATTACAGTAGCTATCTTAAAAAATATCCTTTTTTATCCAAAGAAGATATTTATGTATTAAAGACAAAAGACAGGGACAGCATAGACAGGGTTAATGTTGAGATGGGTAAAGCTATTTTAGCTGCTTTTGGAATTGAAAAGATGAAAAAAGAAGCAAAAGGCGGGATTATAAACTTTAATGGCAGACAGATACCAGCAAGTATTGACCTTTTTGCGATTTTAAAACAGCTACCACAGGAACAGATAAATCAAATTCAGAAGGAGATCAACAAAAAGTTTTTATCGTTTGGCGATAGTATGATAGTTCAGGCAGCAGCTGCAGTGATAAAGGATGAATATAAAAAAATTGGAATTGATATAGGCAAGATGCAGAATGCGTATATTATAAAGATGGGGCTTTTGATGCTTCTTTTAACTTTGGTTTCAGCAATCTCCACTATTCTGGTTGCTTTCTTTGCAGCAAGAGTGGCAGCTGGTGTTGCAAGAGATTTGAGAAAAGATGTGTTTTCCAAGGTTGAAAGTTTTTCAATTGAAGAGTTTGATAAGTTTTCAACAGCATCACTCATTACAAGAACGACAAACGATATCATGCAGATTCAAATGCTTCTTGTGATTGGAATAAGGATGATATTCTTTGCACCTGTAATGGGGTTTGGTGGTGTAATCAAAGCACTTTCAAAAAGCATTTCAATGTCGTGGATAATTGCTCTTGCTGTGATTGTACTTCTGGGGCTTATCATGATTTTATATGCCATTGCAATGCCAAAATTTATGATTATGCAAAAACTAATAGATAAGTTAAATCTTGTAGCAAGAGAGAATCTGTCAGGTATCATGGTTGTACGGGCATTTAATGCACAAAAGTTTGAAGAACAAAGGTTTGATGAGGCAAATAGAGATTTGACCAAAGTAGGTCTTTTTGTAAACAGGGCAATGGCAGTGCTTTTTCCTTCAATGCTGTTTATTATGAATGGCACAACCCTTTTGATTGTATGGGTTGGAGCACATTATATAGAAAATTCAAGTATGCAGGTTGGAGACATGCTTGCATTTATGCAGTATGCTATACAGATAATCTTTTCATTCTTGATGCTTTCAATACTATTTATACTTGTTCCAAGAGCTGCTGTTTCAGCAGGACGTATTGAAGAGGTACTTTCAACAGAACCTTCAATCAAAAATCCAGAAAAGCCGGAGAAGTTCAGAGAAGATATGAAAGGAATGGTAGAGTTTAAAAACGTGTTCTTCAAATATCCAGGGGCTGAAGAGTATGTTCTTGAAAATATAAACTTAAAAATTATGCCGGGTCAGACAGTCGGCATAATTGGAAGAACGGGAAGTGGAAAGAGCACTCTTGTGAACCTTATTATGAGATTTTATGATGCAACAGAAGGTCAGGTTCTGGTAAACGGGGTTGATGTTAAAAATGTAAAGGTTGAGGATTTGAGAGCAAAGATAGGGTATGTTCCACAAAAGAGCTGGCTTTTTAGTGGTACAATCAAATCAAACCTCAAGATTGGCAACGATTTTGCAACAGATGAAGATTTGAGACAGGCAGCAGAGATTGCTCAGGCACTTGAGTTTATAGAAGAAAAACCACAAAAATTCGATACTGAGATTGCCCAGGGTGGAACAAACGTCTCAGGAGGACAGAAACAGAGACTTTCAATTGCAAGAACGCTTGTCAAAAATCCAGATATTTATATATTCGATGAAAGCTTTTCTGCTCTTGACTTTAGAACTGAACTTAAGCTAAGAAGAGCTTTAAAAGAAAAGCTAAAAGATAAGACAGTAATAATAGTATCTCAGAGAATTGCAACCTTGATTCATGCAGACCAGATAATAGTGCTCGAAGATGGCAAGATTGCTGGTATTGGCAGGCATGAAGAACTTTTAAAAACCTGTGAAACTTATCGTGAAATTGCACTTTCACAACTTCCAGAGGAGGAACTTTTGGCATGAGCAAAAGGCATACTGCACCATCTCAGATGAATATTCAAAGAACGAGAAGAGGTGGACCCGGTGGACCGATGGGACCGGCTTTTGTTGGTGAAAAGCCAAAAGATTTTAAAACTGCTATGAAAAAGCTTATGAGGTATCTATCTTCTTATAAGCTGTCATTAATAGCAGTGATAGTACTTGCAATGCTGTCTGCTGCCTTTTCGATTGCTGGGCCCAAGATTCTTAGCAAAGCTATAACAAAGATATTCGAAGGACTTATGAGCAAGATAAGCGGCACAGGCAGTGGTATTGACTTTGAATATGTTGGGAAAATCATTTTAATTTTGCTGGGTCTTTATATAGTAAGTGCTATTTTTGGTTACTTACAGGGCTGGATTATGTCGGGGATTTCTATGAAGCTCACATACAGGCTCAGAAAAGAAATTTCACAGAAAATTAACAGGCTTCCACTGAAATATTTTGAAAGTACAAATCAGGGTGAGATACTGTCAAGAATTACTAACGATGTTGACACACTCACACAGACGTTAAATCAGAGTCTTACACAGGTAATAACCTCAACAACCTTAGTCATTGGTGCGCTTGTTATGATGCTGAGCATAAATGTATTGATGACTGTAGTTGCACTGCTTATAATTCCTCTTTCTTTTGCAGCTGTTGCACTCATAATTGGAAAGTCACAGAAGTTTTTTATGCAACAGCAGGAATATTTAGGACATGTGAATGGTCATGTTGAAGAGATGTACGGTGGACACGTTGTTGTCAAGGCTTTCAATGCTGAGAAAAAGAGCATAGAAAAGTTTGATATGTTCAATAACAAGTTATATGAAGCTGCATGGAAATCACAGTTTTTAACAGGTGTTATGATGCCGCTCATGAACATCATAGGAAACCTTGGATATGTTGTTGTAACTGTCATGGGAAGTTATTTTACAATAAAAAGAACAATTGAGGTTGGAGATATTCAAGCATTTATTCAATATATAAGGTCATTTACACAGCCAATTGCCCAGATTGCTAACATTTCAAACATCTTGCAGCAAACAGCCGCTTGTAGCGAGAGAGTGTTTGAATTCTTAGAAGAAGAGGAAGAGGTGCCAGATACACCAAATCCACAGATTAATCTTGACAGCATAAAAGGAGATGTAGAATTTAGAAACGTCAAATTTGGTTATAGACCCGACAGAATTGTTATTAAGAATTTTTCAGCAAAAGTCAATGCCGGGCAGAAAATTGCCATTGTTGGGCCAACAGGTGCCGGTAAGACAACTATTGTTAAGCTTTTGATGAGATATTATGATGTCAATGATGGTGCAATTTTGATAGATGGATATGACATAAGAGAGTTCAACCGTAATGATTTGAGATCTCTTTTTGGTATGGTTTTACAAGATACATGGCTTTACAATGGTACTATAAAAGATAATATACGCTATGGGAAACCAGATGCAACAGATGAAGAGGTTATAAGAGCTGCAAAACTTGCACATGCAGACCATTTTATAAGGACATTACCTCAAGGGTATGACACAGTTTTGAACGAAGAGACAACAAATATTTCTCAAGGACAAAAACAGCTATTAACTATTGCAAGGGTAATCTTAAAAGATCCGAAGATTTTGATACTTGACGAAGCGACAAGCTCTGTTGACACTTTGACAGAGATTCAGATTCAAAAAGCAATGGATAATCTCATGAAAGGCAGAACATCGTTCATAATAGCGCACAGGCTTTCAACAATAAGAAATGCAGACCTGATACTTGTCATGGACCATGGAGATATTGTTGAGCAAGGCACACATAAAGAGCTTTTGCAGAAAGGCGGATTTTACGCTCAGCTTTACTACAGTCAGTTTGAAAGGGAAGAAGAACTTGCGGGGTAAAAATATAGGATTTTCTTCAAAATTGCTGCAGAGACTGTCCTGAAATAGGGAAGGGCAGTCTTTTATTTTGCTGTTTTTACTTATGTGGTTTTTGAATAGAAAAGAAAAAATCGTAGAACTTAAATATGGAAAGACAGTCTACTGAAAATTATGTATTGGAAAACCTAAAAAATTGTAAGGAAACTATACTGTGTTCACATTATATTACAAAGTGGGGAGATTAAAAGTATAATAAAAGCAGATAGAGAAGGAGTATTCAAAATGTATCTACAGGAATGTAAAAATAGAAAACTGCTACAGCAAAAAGCTGTGGTTTTTGTTTTTTATGTGGTATAATAAAAGTGAAAAGAACTAAACCTCTTCTTCCCCTGCTGGAAGTTTACTAAAAGAGGGAATTCAACAAGGAGAGTATAGAACAAAGGTTGAGATAGCCAAAAAGTTGATATTAAAAGGAGAGAGTG
>Ga0065718_1004980_pt1 | contig 46554 bp, 50 predicted proteins | sample GBSCel77sediment_2_FD_59105 | JGI IMG/M metagenome (GOLD analysis project Ga0065718, IMG submission 59105) | Hot spring sediment microbial communities from Great Boiling Spring, Nevada - cellulolytic enrichment CS 77C v3 (version 3) | ecosystem: Environmental > Aquatic > Thermal springs > Hot...
TTTCTTTGTTCACCAAGTTTGCCTTCATCGGAAATGAAGTTTTTGGCAAGTTCAGCGTGTTTTTGTAGTCCATCAACTCTTTACACCTCCTGCGTCACGAAAGTAGCTTCTTCACTTTCTCTTTCAATTCGTCGAAGTTGAACGACTTCACAACGTATTCATCCGCTGCCCACGATGAAAGATCGGCTCTATAATGAGAATAGGCCGTGAGCAGAATGATCTTTGCGTCTTTCTTTTTCTTTCTGATCTCACCGGCTACCTCCAGTCCACTGATGCCGGGCATCTCTATGTCGAGAATCACCAGGTCGTAGTTTCCAGAGAAGAATTTCTTCAAGGCTTCCTCCCCGTTTTCTGCCGTGTCAATTTCGTAACCCTCTTCCTGAAGTTCCTCTTTCAGAAGTTCCCTTATGTTCGGCTCATCATCGACAACCAGTATCCTTTTCATTCTCTCACCTCTTTTCTGGTGTCTTTGGAATTTCAAAGATGAAAACAACCCCGTTTTCTCTGTTTTCCGTCCATATTTTTCCTCCGTGTTCATCCTCTATGATCTTTCTGCAGATTGAAAGTCCTAAACCTGTTCCCTGAGTCTTTGTGGTGAAGAACGGTGAGAATATCTTTTCTTTCAGCTCCTCCGGTATGGGGGGACCCGAGTTCCAGACACTCACTCTCACCTTGGTGTACATATCTTCCGACGTTATCTTTATCTTACCATTTTCCCCTGTCGCTTCTATTGCATTTTGAACAAGGTTTATCAGTACCTGTTTTATCCTCGTTCTATCGGCTTCAACTCTGAGGTCTTCGTTGTCCGTTTCAAAGCAAAAATCTATGTTCATCTTTCTGATCTTTTCCTCGAATAGAACGTAGACCTCTCTTATGAGTTCGTTCAGATTGAATTCGGTGAATTCCAGCACCTGCCGTTCTTTGCTGTATTCCAGGATTTCCTTGACAATCGTTTCAAGCCTGGATAGTTCGTTCGTTATTATGTTGATGTATTTCTTCAGCGTCTCTGGATCGTCAAGATGTTTCTTCATGCGCATTATGAAACCGCCTATTATCGTTATTGGATTCCTTATCTCGTGAGCGACTCTTGCAGTCATCTCTCCCAGTATGGAAAGTCTTTCTCTTCTTTTTCTTTCCTCTTCGTATTTGTACAGCTCTGTGACATCGTCGATCGTGATGATGACTCCCTCGAGCAACTGTGTTTTGGCATTTCTGAAAGGGGAGAATCTTATGTTGAAATACCTTTCTCCGAATTTGTAGAAGTTGAGAAACACGGGTTCTTTGTTTTCAAAAACGCTTTCTGCGACTGATCCGATCTCTTCAAAGTCGGGGAGATCTTTGAGCCTTCTTCCGAGTACGTTTTCTTTCTTCAGACCAAACAGTTGTTCGGCCTTTTTGTTCCATTCGGTTACACGTCCTTCTTTGCTCAGCGTTATGATGGCTGTTTCTAAGCTCTCCAGAATGCTTTCACTGAAGTTCCTGAGGTGTTCCACAAGTTCGTTTTGACGTTGAAGATCCAGTGTTTTCTCTCTCAAACTTTCATAATTGTACGCGTTCTCCAGAGCAAGACCTGCACTTTCAGAGAAAAGTTTGAGCACGTCCAGATCCAGATCGGTGACTTCCTTTTTGCTGAATTTGTTGTCCACCACCACAACACCGAGAGTGTCCCATCGCCCAACAAGTGGAAAGACTATGAACTCATCGTTTTCAAGGATACTTATAACATCTTCTATTTCGTACCTGATTTTTTCGAGAGTTTCTCTCGAAGTCCTCACTATACTCTTTCTCAAAACCACCCTTTCGAATATCGGATGTTCTCTGTAGTAAAATCTCTTTCCCCTTATTTTTTCATTGAACTTCGTTTCAAACGAGAATGTGAGCGCCTCCTCCCTTAAAAACTGTACCAGATCTGTGTATCTCAAGGTTCTTTTTCTGAGGTATCTCTTGAGTTCTTCGTGTTCCTGAAGTGTATCGCCACCCACCGCGGAAACGACGATCAAAGAGCCTGTACCTTCATCTTTTTTGAGAAGAACAGCACGGTCGAAATTGAATCCTCTCTCTGAAACAAGGCTGAGCAAAATCACACGGTAAAGGTTGTTCGGATCATAAACAGATCTCATGGCCTGGCTGACGTAATAAATTATTCTCATTTTCTTTATGTGTTCTTTCTGTATCTCTGAAACTTTCAGCTGTTCTTCGTACGACTTTTTCAATTTCTGGACTTCTTCTTTAAGCCTCCAGAGTTTTTCTGATACGTTTCCGATGAATTCTAAAAGTTTCGTACAGAGTACCTCTTCTTCTTCATCGAATGCGCCTTCGCGAACCACAACAAGATGCAGTTTGTTCCTCCACTCTCTCACACTCGCCCCTGGATGTTTCTTTTTTATCTCATCGATGGAGAGTTTCTCTCCCTTCGAAGAATAAGAAGCATCGCCCTCTATCAGATAGACTTCTTCCGCATCCAGAAATTCTCTGACTTTTTTGAGGGAAAACCTGAGAGCTTCCTCTTTCGGGTGAACACATATTGAATCCACAAGAGAGAGCAACAGCTCATAAACGGTGAGCCTTTTGTAGAGTCTGACGATTTCGAAAGACTCTTCATCATTTGCCACAACTGTATGCTTTCCAAATCTGCAGGTGAAACATTCCTGAGGGATTTCATCCTCGCTTTCCAGAATCCTTATTCCCTTTATCTGTTTCAGTCTCTCCGGAACCATCTGGTATCACTTCCTTCACCCAGTCTAAATGAGATCCTCTCCAAAAGATTCTTCCGCAGCTGGGACATCTGGAGAATTTCTCTGCGTTCAGAAAAACGTACAGAGGCACCTTTTCAATCACTTCCTCACGTGGAGTCGGCAAGAGTTCTCTGTTACAGTACGGGCACCTTGCACGTTCTGGTTTCAGTTTAAAATGTTCTATCACCCTTTTCAAATCTTTTTCATCTTTGATATAGAAGACTTTCTGCCCATATTTTTCGAAAAATTTTATAAGAGAACATTTCTTTGTGAGAAGAATTCTACCCTCTTTCCTGCATATCAGAAGGACTTTCCCGGGTTCTTCAGAGTAGCAAACCTTCACATCCACCCCGAGGATTCTCAACTTTTTTGCAAGCGGTACCAGCGAGGCATCGACAGCGAATCGAACCTCACTCATAATCTATCCTCCACTATTTAATGATAAACTAAAAGTGGGAGGGATAAATTATGAAGATAGAAAGACTCGATAAATACATCTGGAAAATTCCAAAAGAGGGAGATATGAAGGTTGACGCGATCATATTCACGGACGCCGAGAGTGTGAACGATCCTCAGTTCAGAGAAGCGATGAAACAGCTCATGAACGTGGCCACGCTTCCCGGCATTGTGAAATACGCCCTCGCCATGCCGGACATACACTGGGGTTACGGCTTTCCAATAGGAGGAGTCGCCGCTTTCGATGTGAAAGAAGGAATCATTTCGCCGGGTGGTGTGGGTTTCGATATAAACTGTGGAGTACGCCTGATGAAGACAGATCTCACCTACGAAGATGTGAAAGATAGAATGAGGTCTCTTGTCGAAGCTATATACGAATTCGTTCCCGCGGGTGTTGGTTCAACGGGAGACATCGTTCTCGGCAAGAAGGGGCTCAGGAAAGTTCTCGTTGAAGGTGCGGAGTGGGCTGTCAAGTCAGGGTACGGTCTTGAGGAAGATCTGGAAAGAATCGAAGACGGTGGAAAGATACATCCAGCGGATCCCTCGTACGTATCGGAGGAAGCGTTCGAGAGAGGAAGTGACGAGCTCGGAACTCTCGGTGCGGGAAACCACTTCGTGGAGGTTCAAATGGTTCAGGAAATATACGACGAAGAACTCGCTGAATTTTTCGGTCTGGAGATCGGTACCATCACGGTGATGATTCACTCCGGAAGCAGAGGATTCGGACATCAGGTTGCGACCGACTACATAAGGCTCATGAGGGATAATCTGAAGGAACACAACAAAAATCTACCCGACAAACAGCTTATAAACGCTCCGTTCGAACATCCACTTGGACAGGCCTATTATTCTGCCATGAATTGTGCAGCGAACTACGCGTTCGCGAACAGGGAGATCCTCGGGCATCTCGTTAGAAAAGCTTTCTGGAAAGTGTTCGGGAGAGACACACGTGTTGATCTCATCTACGACGTTGCTCACAACATCGCAAAAGTGGAAGAGTACGAAGTTGACGGAAAAAGAAGAAAACTGGTCGTCCACAGAAAGGGTGCCACACGTTCTCTTGGTCCCGGAAGCGAAAAGGTTCCTTCGATCTACAGAGAAGTGGGACAGCCCGTCATCATACCGGGTGACATGGGGACTGCTTCCTATCTTCTGGTAGGAACAAAGAAAGCCGAAGAAAAGACCTTCGGTTCCACCGCACACGGAGCGGGGAGAGTCCTTGGAAGGTCCGCTGCCCTGAAGAAGCTGGATTACAGGGAAGTTCTCGATGAACTGGCAGAAAAAAATATTGTCGTCATGAGCAAGAGTAAAAAGACTCTGGTTGAAGAAGCTCCTGAAGTTTACAAAGACGTGGACAGAGTGGTGCAGATCGTTCATGAGATAGGTATTTCGAGAAAAGTAGCCAGGATGATTCCTCTTGGTGTTGTGAAGGGGTGATACCATCGTAGAAAAAATGTATGTTCGAGAAGTGAAAGACGGGAAAGTGGTGGTGGCAAAAGCTAGAACGAGCGCTTGTGGGAGTTGCCCGGCAAAGAACATCTGTCTTTCCGACAACGAGATAAAACTCGAGATAGACTGGTGTGGAGAAGATTTGAAGCCCGGTGATGAGGTTGTGGTAGACATACCCGAGTACGATCCTTTGAAGGTATCAACACTCGTTTATTTTCTTCCGCTTGTGATATTCGCGGTGACTGTGATAACTGGATACCTTTTTAGGCTGAAAGATTGGGTAACCTTCGTACTTGCGCTGGGAAGCGTTTTCGCCTATTATTCTCTGTTTCGTTTCAGAAGAAAAGACAGAAAACCTCCTAGAATTCTCAGGAAGGTCTCTTAGGAGGTGTTTGCGTGACAATAGAAGAGATCGCCAGAATCGTAGAAGGAGAGATCCTTTGTGGAAACAAAGATCTGAACATAGAAAGAGCCGTTGCCACAGATCTCATGAGTGATGTTCTCGCGTTTGCTGAGCCGAACGTTCTTCTGATCACAGGACTTCACTCTCCACAGGCCGTGCGAACCGCCATGGTGGTGGGGATACCCGCTGTTCTCTTCGTCAGAAAAAGAGATATTCCTGAGACTATAGTCAATTTTGCGAAAGAATGCAACATCACCGTTCTTGCAACGAATCTTTCCATGTTCGAAACTTGTGGCAGACTTTACATGAACGGTTTGAAGCCCGTCAGGAGAGCGATAGAATGAGCGTTTCCATCATAGACAGATTGCAAGCCATCTTCCAGGATGTCAGAGTTTCCGAGTTCATGAATCCGGATGTGATATATGTAACGCCGGACAAGACACTTCTTCACGTGAAAGAGATTATGAGGATAAAGAGGATCTCAGGTGTGCCCGTAGTGGATGACAAAAAACGGGTGGTGGGAATCGTCAGTCTGGAAGACATCATAAAGGCCCTCGAGGGAAGTTACATAAAAGACAGTGTTGAAAAGCGCATGACGAAGAACGTGGTATGTCTGAAAGAAACAGACACCCTTCAGGACGCCGTCAAGATCTTTGAAAAATACGGTTACGGGAGATTTCNCGTTGTCGACGATGAGGAAAAACTTGTGGGGATCGTGACAAAGCATGACATCATCTATTTTCTTCTGGCAAAAACTCGGCATCATGTATCTGCACGACAAAAGGATGGAAGAAGTCCTGGAAAAAGGAACCTCACTGATCACGGGAGAGGTCCTGGAAAAAGGAAAAGCGGATTTTGTTTTCCACATAGATTACTTCGATGTGAACATGATCGGGATAGGGGCTTCCAAATTGAAGAGGTTTCTCTTAGAGCGAGGGGTGGATGAAGAACTGGCAAGAAGAATAGCAATAGCTACTTACGAAGCGGAAGCAAACGTTGTCATCCACAGCGAATCCGATGGATACATATACTGCTTTATCGACGGTGAGAAAATCACGGTGAGGGTAGAAGACAGGGGAAAAGGGATAGAAAATCTGGAACTCGCGATGAGAGAAGGTTATTCAACGGCTCCAGACCACATAAGGGAACTCGGCTTTGGTGCAGGGATGGGGCTTCCAAACATGAAAAGGTACTCCGATAAGATGGTCATCATTTCAGAGGTGGGAAAGGGTGTAATCGTTGAGATGGTGTTCTTCAGGAGGGATAGAGGTGAGGATAGGGGAGATAGTGGAAAAACTGGGGCTTGAACATGTGTGCGGTGATCTGAACACGGAAGTGGAACACGGTTTCACCTGTGACCTTTTGAGTGAAGTGTTGGGGAAAGCCCAGCCTTCAACGCTTTGGATCACAGTTCAGTCTCACGTCAACATAATAGCGGTTGCCACGGTTGTCGGAATAAAGGGGATCGTTCTCTGTGACGGTCACGAATACGAAAAGGACACTGTGAAGAAGGCAGAGGAGAACGGAGTGGTGCTCCTCAAATCCCAGGAGAACTCCTTCATAGTTTCTGGGAAGGTGTACGAGCTGGGGTTGAGATGAAGGCGGATTTACATGTGCACACGTGTTTGTCACCGTGCGCAGATCTGCTCATGATACCGCCCGTTGTGGAGAGGGCATCGGGAGATGTACAGATTCTCGGCATAGTTGATCACAACAGCGCAAAAAACGTTCCTGCTTTTCTGAAAATGAAGAAACTCGTTGTCCCTGGAATAGAGATACAGACAGTGGAAGATGTTCATGTGCTCGGCTTTTTTTCCGATATCGAAAGCGCATTGAAAGTCACGAAGATCGTTTATGAACATCTTCCATCGGTGAAACACGATCATGAGAAAATGGGCTATCAGCTCTTTGTAGACGGAAAGGGGAATTACACGGGCTATGAAGACGTTCCGCTCGGTTTTCCTTCAGATCTCACACTGTCTCAGGCTGTAGAGCTGATTCGATCATTTGGAGGGATACCGGTTTACGCGCATGTTGAGAAGAGATTCGGTGTTCTCTACCAGCTCGGTTTCTTTCCAGATCTCGAGGTTCCTGTTGCTGAAGTGGTGAGTAAAGAAGGAGAAGAAAATGCCCAGAAAAAGAATCTCAGGGTGATAGTGACATCGGACGCCCATTTTCCCTCTGATATAGGAAGAAGGTACATCGACATATCTGGAGTGCCACATTCACCCGAGGAAGTACTGAAGAAGATCCTTAACAGCGAATACACACTGGGAGGTGTTCCGAATTGGTAAGGGTGAGATTCGCACCGAGCCCCACTGGCTTTCTCCACGTTGGAGGAGCTCGAACCGCTCTGTTCAACTTTCTTTTCGCACGGAAAGAAAAAGGAAAGTTCATCCTCAGAATAGAAGACACCGATTTGGAGAGATCTGAGAGGGAGTACGAAGAGAAGCTCATGGAATCTCTCAAGTGGCTTGGTCTTCTGTGGGATGAAGGACCGGACGTGGGAGGAGACCACGGTCCATACAGGCAGAGCGAGAGAGTGGAGATATACAGAGAACACGCTGAAAGGCTTGTAAAGGAGGGGAAGGCCTATTACGTTTACGCTTACCCTGAAGAGATCGAAGAGATGAGGGAGAAACTCCTCTCTGAAGGAAAGGCACCACACTACTCCCAGGAGATGTTCGAAAAGTTTGATACTCCCGAGAGAAGAAGGGAATACGAAGAAAAGGGTTTGAGGCCGGCTGTGTTTTTCAAGATGCCCAGAAAAGGCTATGTGTTGAACGATGTGGTGAAAGGTGAAGTTGTGTTCAAGACGGGAGCAATTGGGGATTTTGTGATAATGAGAAGCAACGGTCTTCCCACCTACAATTTTGCCTGCGTGGTGGATGACATGCTCATGGAGATAACACATGTTATCCGTGGAGACGACCATCTCTCAAATACACTGAGACAGCTCGCTCTCTACGAATCGTTTGAAAAGGCTCCCCCCGTTTTTGCGCACGTTTCCACCATACTGGGACCCGATGGAAAAAAACTGAGCAAGAGACATGGAGCCACTTCTGTGGAAGCGTTCAGAGACATGGGATATCTCCCGGAGGCGCTTGTCAACTATCTGGCACTTCTTGGATGGTCTCACCCAGATGGTAAAGAACTCCTCACTCTCGAAGAATTGATTTCTTCGTTTTCTCTGGACAGGCTCAGCCCGAACCCTGCAATTTTCGACCCACAGAAGTTGAAATGGATGAACGGTTACTATTTGAGAAACGTGCCGATTGAGAAGCTCGCAGAACTGGCAAAGCCGTTCTTTGAGAAAGCCGGGATAAAAATAATCGATGAGGAGTACTTTAAAAAGGTACTGGAGATCACAAAAGAGAGAGTGGAGGTGCTTTCAGAATTTCCTGAAGAGTCCCGCTTCTTCTTTGAAGATCCAGCACCCGTTGAAATACCGGAAGACATGAAAGGAGTGTTTTCACAGCTCAAAGAAGAGCTCCAGAACGTTCGGTGGACCATGGAAGAAATCACACCTGTCTTCAAGAAAGTACTGAAACAACACGGTGTAAAGCCCAAAGAATTCTATATGACGTTGAGAAGAGTTCTGACTGGTAGAGAAGAAGGTCCTGAACTCGTCAACATTATTCCTCTTCTTGGAAAGGAGATCTTTTTGAGAAGAATAGAAAGATTTCTGGGGGGATGAGAATGAACATCCAGAAACACGGAGAAGACTGGAAAGGTACGGTTGTGATCGTACACGGTCTCGGTGAACACTCCGGGAGATACAGGAGACTTGTGAGAGAATTCGTTTCAGAGGGTGTTCAGGTGATCACTTTCGATTTACCGGGTCACGGCAAGTCTCCTGGAAAAAGAGGGCACCTTCGTTTTGATGACGTTTTTAAAATATTGAACGAGATCACGAAAGATCTGGAAAGGTTCGTGCTCTTTGGTCACAGTCTCGGTGGATTGATAGCTATCAGGTTCACTCAGATTTTTCAGCCAGAGAACCAGAAAGGGTTGGTGGTGTCGGCCCCCGCTATCCTGCTTCCAGATACCCATTCTCCAGTCCTTGAATTCATGGTGAGGTTTCTGTCCGTTTTTGTTCCATTCCTCACGATGAGCAACGGAATAAATCCAAGCGATCTTTCCAGGAACAGAGAAGCGGTGGAAGCGTACATAAGAGATCCCCTCGTTCACGACAGAATCTCCTTCAAGCTCGCTTCAGATATGCTTTCCCATATGAAAAAGGTTCTCAAAGACGCCGAAAGGATAAAGGTACCAGTTCTCATTCTTCACGGAACCGATGACAGGGTGGTGTCTTTTGAAGGAAGCAAGAAGTTTTTCGAAGCGCTGAACACAGAGAAAAAACTGGTGAGCTTTCCTGGAGGATACCATGAACTTTTTGAAGATCCAGAGCACCAGAAAGAGTTTTTCAAAACGATAGTCGAGTGGAGTCTCGAAAAACTCGGAGGGAAATAAGTTGAAGGAGTTCAGGAAGATCTTAGAGGACAAAGCTTTTTTCTTCACGACACTGTACATATTGATTTCATTTCTCGTATTCAAGATTTTCCCGGATGTCTTTGCAGTGATTGTGTTGATGGTGTTCTTCACGCTCCTTTTGGATCCGGTCATTCGTTTCCTGGAGAAGCTGAAATTTGGAAAGTACTTCTCCAGGATAGCAGCGCTTCTTCTCTTCTTTTTCGTGATGGTTTATTCGCTTTACATGATCATTCCTCCTGTTTTCAACGAGTTTGGGAGTTTCATCGAATTCATGACAAAAGTTTTTGAAAGCAAGATATGGAAAGACTACATAAAATCTCCTGAATTGATGCCGGTGTTCGATAAAATCATGAATTTTCTTGAACCAAAGCTCACAGATTTCCTGAACTATGTCTTTTCGCTCGTGACAACGAATTTTGTCTCTGTTACGACGATAATTGTTTTCACGCTTTTCGGACTCGGCTACACCCTGTTCTATATTCGCGAAATAGCCAGCTTCTTTGTCCTCATCTATCCAAAGAGTGCAAGAGCGGAAGCGAGAGAGTTTTTCCGTGATGTGTACGCGAGTATGGGAAGGTACATAAGGGTCATCTTCATAAATGCTGTGATAATAGGACTCTCTTACTGGGTTGTTTTCGAAGCTTTCAACTTGAAGTACAGCGCCATCATAAGCCTCTGGGCTTTTGTGACCAACTTCATTCCAATCGTTGGAGTGGTCCTGGAATACATCCCTGTACTTCTTTTTTCTCTCACTCTCGGTGTGAAAGGTGTTCTTCTCATAGCTCTCTTTGCGATCCTCATACATGCCGTTGCCTTCGTTGTCTTCATTCAGCTGATGAAAGGCCTCGAAAAGCTGAATCCTGTTTACATAATTTTGTCCATCCTGTTCTTTGGGAAACTCTTCGGATTGTTCGGGTCTTTTGTGGGAGTGCCGCTTGCTCTGTTTTTCAAAGTCTTCTGGAGGAAATTTCTCAGGCCTCTTTTTGAGGCGGGGTGAGAGTTTTGAGAATTATCTTCATTCTTCTACTGATACCTTCTCTTCTAACGATGGCGCTATCCCTTGAGGAAATAAAAAGCCTTTCGAAGACGAATCTGGACAACGCTATAGATCTTTTTCTCGACTACATGAAAAAGCACCCCTCTGATCCAGAATTAGAAAATGCTGGAGAGTTTCTCTTTGCCAAAAAAAAGCTCGTTGAAAAACACCCCTCCCTCTCTCGGGAAATCATCTCAGAAGACTTTCATGGTCTCCTTGAAAAACTAAGAGACACAGAAGAAATGTTCTCCGAGGAAGAGGTTCCCCTGCTGGAAGAAATCTTTCCAGAGCTGAAGAGTTTTGCTGAGAAACTGCAAGACGTGGAGGAATTTCTCTCTTCACCATTTTTCTGGAAGCTCGGCATCAGTTTGAAAATAGAAAACCCCGAGAAGTTCGCCGAAGATCTTGTGAACAGCTTTCTTGAAGATCCTTTCGTGTTCTCATTTGAGGTGGTGGAGGCTCTCTCGAAAGTGGAAAATGCCGAAGAAATAGCCTACCATCTTGTGAGAAAAGCAAAGGAGATACCTCTGAAAGAGGAGAGTTACTCCTATATTCTGAGACTTTTTGAAGTGGCACATCACTTGGGATACAGTGAAACAGACGAACTCGAAGAACAGATAAAGAAATACTTTTCCATCTCTGCAAAGGTGAACGCCTCTGGGAACGTGGAAGAGATCCTCGACGAGTACGAACAGCTCACCATTCCCAAGGAAAAGCTCAGAGAAAAACTGGCCGCTGTTTCAAAAAAGTCGAAGGTGTCTGAAGAGAAAAGAGGTAGATATTACCCGTTTTTCCTGGTTTTTCTTGCTCTACCGTTTCTTTCTGCTCGATTCAGAGCGTCTTTTTACAGGAGAATCGGCATGAAAAAAAGAGCAGCTTCGATTTATTTGAAGCTGCTCCAGAAACAGCCGGAAAATGTGAAGCTCCGATTGAAGCTCGCCCGTCTTTATGAAGAAATCGGTATGCACGAAGAAGCGATGAAAGAGTACGAAATCATAAAGAAACTCTCTTAAGCCTGGACCCAGTAGTTCGGAGATTCTTTCGTTATGATGATGTCGTGTGGATGGCTTTCTTTCACTCCAGCTGGAGTGATTTTCACGAAGACTGCCTTTTCCTGGAGTTCTTTTATTGTTCTGGCACCAACGTATCCCATACCGGATCTGAGTCCGCCCACGAGCTGATGCACCACGTCTTTTACAGTTCCTTTGTACGGCACCATACCCTCTATTCCTTCGGGGACGAACTTGTTTTCCCCTTCCTGACCGTATCTGTCCGCACTTCCAGACCTCATGGCACCAAGGCTTCCCATACCTCTATAGGCCTTGTACTTTCTACCCTGATACAGTATCGTTTCTCCCGGTGCCTCTTCGGTACCGGCAAAGATACTTCCGACCATGACACTCTCGGCACCGGCTGCAAGTGCTTTCACAATGTCTCCAGAGTATCTGATTCCTCCGTCTGCTATGATGGGAACGTCGTACTTTCTTGCAACTTCAGAACATTCCATAACGGCCGTGAGCTGAGGAACGCCGACACCAGCTACCACTCTCGTTGTACAGATCGATCCGGGACCCACACCTACTTTCACAGCGTCCGCTCCCGCCTTTATGAGTGCCTCCGTTCCTTCCGGGGTCGCCACATTCCCGGCTACAACTGGTAGATCCGGGTAGTCCGCTTTTATCATCTCGAGGGTCTCTATCACTCTTCTGGAGTGACCGTGAGCGGTATCTATGACGATCACATCAACACCCGCTTTTACGAGCTTTTCCACCCTTTCCATGGTTTCAGGACTCGTTCCAACCGCTGCGCCCACGAGAAGCCTTCCTTTTTCGTCCCTCGCCGCGTTGGGATGTTCTATCACACTCATTATGTCCTTGATGGTGATCAATCCAACGAGCTTGTTGTCTTCTGAGACGAGGGGAAGTTTCTCTATTCTGTGCTGGTGGAGAATTTCTTTTGCTTTTTCAAGGGAGATGTCTGGAGGGGCCACGATGAGCTTTTCTCTTGGTGTCATCAGATCTTTTATCTTCTTTGAAAGGTTCTTTTCGAACCTGACATCTCTGTTTGTGAGCAGGCCAACAAGCCTTCCCTCTTCGTCCACAACGGGAAGTCCACCTATTTTGTACTCTGCCATGAGATCAATTGCTTCTTTCACCGTCATATCCGGGGTTACGGTGATAGGATCGTATATGATGCCGTTTTCGGTCTTCTTTACGATCGATACCTGGCGCGCCTGTTCATCGGGAGTGAGATTTTTGTGAATGATTCCAATGCCGCCTTCCCTTGCGAGAGCCTTTGCCAGAGCCGCTTCGGTCACTGTGTCCATGGCGGCACTCACAAGTGGTATATTTATTCGTATCTGTCTTGTGAGCCTGGTGTCTATTTTCACGTCTTTTGGAAGGACTTCGCTGTACTGTGGAACAAGCAGCACATCGTCAAAGGTCAGGGCTTCTTTCATCCAATCCCTCCTCAAACGATCATCTCGTGTTTTTCAATAATCTTCCCGGACTCAGGTCCTATTCCGAACACGCTCCAGTTACCCGCAATAAATCTCTCGTAGGCCCTTCTGTAGTCTTCTTTCGAAACGTTCTTTATTCTCTCGACCCTTTCCTCTATGGTCTCCAGAGAGTCATTAGAGAGATCATCGATCACGAAACTCATCATGCCGGCTGGATTGTCTGTGACCATATCGAGCTTTCCAAGGTATCTCATCTTTCCGTATTCGAAATTCTTCATGAAAAGAGATTCATTGGAGAGAACGTCTTTCATCTTTGAGAAGAACTCATCTATCTTTTCAGGAGAAAGAGCCGCGTACACGATGATGATTCCTGTTTCCTTCAGCGCGTAGATCTGGGAGAACACATCGTAAACGAAGCCCTCTTTCTCCCTTATTTCGTGGAACAGAATGGAGCTCATTCCACTTCCCAGTGCGGTGTTGAGAGCATAAAGCGGGTATATATCTTCACTGATTCTTCCACAAATGGGTCTTGCCATGGCAATGTGTACCTGCTCCAGGTCGTTCCTCACGATGTATCTGGGTTCCGTGTGTTCGAACGAAGGTGGAGGTGGAAGAGGATCTCCTGGCTTGTTCCTTTCTAATTCGCTCAATTCTTTTTCCAGAAGAGAAAGGTAGTCATCGTTTACTTTTCCAGCGAGGATGATTTTGGTATCCGGAAGATTGTAGTTTTTCCTGTGATACTCTCTGAGATCTTCCGACGAGATCTTCTCAATAGTTTCCTTCCTTCCAATGATGGGCCTTCCGTAGGGCCCGGGCCAGACAGTTTCCACCAGAGTATCGAAGAGTTTACTGGTTGGATCATCCTGGGACATCTTGTACTCTTCAAGAATGATCTTTCTCTCTATCTCGGTGTCTTCGGGAGAGAAAATGGGATAGAAAGTTATCTCTTTCAACACGTTCAGCGTTTTTCCGAAGTGAAACTCCGGAACTTTTGCATAATAAGCGGTGGCGAGTTTATCGGTGAAGGCATTGAGAGTTCCTCCAACCACTTCTACGGTGTACTTGAGAGAAAAGTGATCGTAGCTTTTTGTTCCCCTGAAAGCCATGTGTTCTATGAAATGGGAGATCCCCGCAAGTTCTTCTGGTTCGTGAGCGGATCCCTTTTTAATTAAAAAGGCGCAGGAGATCGTCCGCGCCTTGTCGAATGGTATGGTGAAAATCTCAATTTCGTTTACTGTGTGTCTTTCCATGCTGAGTGTTTTCCCCCTCTGTGACACGTTTGAACTGCAGTCTTCCGAGGTCGTCTATGTTGATCACCTGTACCTTTATGGTATCACCGACTTTCACCTTTTTCAAGAACTGCCTCATATCTTCTCCTACTTTGCTCTGATGAAGGAGGCCTATCTTACCTGGTCTCACCTCTATGAACAGTCCGTAAGGTTCTATCCTTGTGACCTTTCCTTCCAGAACTTCTCCCACTTCTATTTCTTTGGCTATTTCCCTTATGAGTTCGATGGCCTTGTCAACGTTTTCTTCAGAACTTCCAACGACCTTGACGAGGCCTGTTTCGTCGTCGATCTCCACCTTCACATCGAAGTCTTTTATGATCTTCTTTATCACTCTGCCTCCAGGTCCTATGACATCTGCCACTTTTTCTGGATCGACCTTGGTTACCTTTATGATCGGTGCATACTTGGACAGATGCGGTCTTGGAGCAGAGATGGTTTCATACATCCTGTCGAGAATGTACATTCTCGCTTCCCTTGCCTGCATGAGCGCTTTCATGAGGAGTTCATCTGAGACACCTGAGACCTTACAGTCCATCTGAAAGGCGGTGATTCCGTCTCTTGTTCCAGCCACTTTGAAGTCCATATCACCGTAGTGGTCTTCCATTCCAATGATGTCTGTGAGTATGATCTCGGCGTCTTCTTCAAGAATGAGCCCCATCGCTATTCCTGCAACGTGTTTCTTGATAGGAACTCCAGCATCCATCAGCGCCAGGGATCCTGAACACACCGTGGCCATTGAGGAAGAACCGTTGGACTCCAGGATCTCAGAAACCACTCTTATGGTGTAGGGGAACTCTTCTTCGGGTGGAAGCATGTTCTTCAGAGCTCTTTCTGCCAGATGTCCATGCCCGATTTCCCTTCTGCTGGGACCTCTGAGCGGCTTCACCTCTCCTGTACAGAACGGAGGAAAGTTGTAGTGCAGCATGAACCTCTTAACGCCTTCTTCGAGGAGTGTGTCTATGATCTGAACGTCCATGGGAGCGCCGAGAGTAACGATACCGAGACTCTGTGTTTCCCCTCTGGTGAAAAGAGCAGAGCCATGTGTTCTCGGGAACAATCCAACCTCGCAGGAGATGGGTCTGATCTCGGTCGGTTTTCTCCCGTCCGCTCTGATACCCTTCTCCACTATCAATCTCCTCATTGTTTTTTTGACGGCATCTTCATAGAGTTCCGAGACAAAGGGTTTGATTCCTTCCAAATCGGTTACGGACAATTTTTCTGCAATCTGATTCAGAAGCTGTTCTTCGTACTCTTTGAGAGCCACTTCTCTTTCCTTCTTCACCTTTACGAGGATTCTTCTTTCCAGTTCTTCTTTGTTTAGAAGATCTTTGAAAGCCTCAACGAGGCCTTCAGGTGGTGTGGGCTCGACAACGGGGATTTTCTCCACGTTGAACTCTGAGAGAATCTCTTCCTGGAAATCGACTAGTTCTTTTATGACGGAGTGGGCGAATCTCAAGGCCTTCACCATATCTTCTTCTGTTACTTCTTTTGCTTCACCTTCGACCATGGTGACAGCGTCTTTTGTTCCAGCAACGGTGATATCCATCAGACCCTTTTCTATGTCTTCCTCACTGGGTAAGGCTATGAACTGTCCGTCTCTGTAACCAACCCTAATACCCGCCACTATACCTTCAAACGGTATCTTTGAAACGTTCAATGCGAGGGACGCGGCAAAGATTCCCACAACGTCCGGTGGAACGTTCGGATCCACCGAAAGCACGGTCACGATAACCTGGACCTCGTTTCTGAGTTTTTTTGGAAAGAGAGGCCTTATCGGTCTGTCGATGAGGCGGGCTGAGAGAATAGCGGATTCGCTGGGTTTACCTTCCCTCTTTATGAAACCACCGGGGATCTTTCCGGCAGCGTAGAACCTTTCCTGGAACTCAACGGTGAGAGGTACAAAGTCGATTCCTTCCACTGCTTTGTCTGAAATGTTTGCGGTTGCCAGAACAACTGTGTCACCAAACCTCACCAGGGCTGAACCACTCGATTGTTTCGCTACTTTTCCGTACTGAACTACGAGTTCTCTTCCAAGGATGTTACGTCGCCATTCCTTCATATTCCTATCACCTCTACCCAATCAATTTAAATCAGGAAGCGGGCAACAAGCCCGCTTCCCCCTCCTTAGAATTTTATTTCCTGATTCCTAACTTGGCGATGAGTTCTCGATAAACTTCCGGTTTCTTGTGTCTCAGGTACTTCAACATTTTTCTTCTTCTTCCGATCATCTTCATGAGTCCTCTTCTGGAGTGGAAATCCTTTGGATGCTTTCTCAGGTGCTCTGTCAAATGTTTGATCCTCGCAGTGAGAAGAGCGATCTGCACCTCAACGGATCCTGTGTCGTTCTCGTGGATCTGGAATTCCTTGATGATTTCGTTTTTCTTTTCAGGGTCGAGAGACACCACCGAACACCTCCATTTTATCAGTCTCCGCCAGCCCAGGTTCTTCCCCAGACTGGGGTCAAGGATGATTATACCACAAAAACATACCCCGGCATGTGCCGGGTTGTGGAGCGGGCGACGGGATTCGAACCCGCGACCCCCAGCTTGGGAAGCTGGTGCTCTACCAGCTGAGCTACACCCGCTCGTTCGTTGATTATTTTATCATACATTGGGGAAACCTTTCAAGAGTTTCTCCCTCTTGACAACCTAACGGGGTGATGCTATATTATAAAAACGGGATTAGACGGTGCGGGGTGGAGCAGTCTGGCAGCTCGTTGGGCTCATAACCCAAAGGTCGTGGGTTCAAATCCCACCCCCGCTACCAGATCGATATGAACAGCCCGGCCGTTTTGGCCGGGTTATTTTGTTTTTATGGGTTCTTGCCTTAAGTGTTCGTGGATAGAAAAGGATATGACTGTATCCAGTGAAAGAAAACGAAGGCATGAGAACGGGGTAAACCAGAAAAGGTTCGTATCCATTCAAGGGAAGACTCCTTTTTCCCAGTGTTCTACTTTTCCCTCGATGATCAGAAACACAGGACTGGCGTGGATATCCTTTTCGCTTTTCAATGTTTCATATCGCTCTGGATCTCTTTTCTGAAGTTTCTTGAGGAGGTGGTGAAACTCATATTCAAGTTGGCCCTTCGTGACCGGGATCTTTTCCTTGAGTTCCACTACCTCTATCTTCCTGATGTCAAAGCGGTAGCCCCTCCTTTCCGCTTCCCTCCATACCTCAAAGAGGTAGGCGTTTATGGCCTTTAACGGCTCTGAATGGTTTTTAAAACGTTCAAGCTGCGGGTGGTTTCTGTACCCCCTGGTCTTTCCTTCGAGCACTTTTTTAGCCAGTAAACTTTCCCTCCAGAGTGCCACGAGCCCTTTGGCGTCAAGGTATTTTGGGTGGAGCGACCAGAGACGCAGGTTCTCACCTCCACAGGTATGGTACTATGCTATAGCCCGTCCAGAAGAGCGGGCCGAGGTTCAGAAGAAAGTGTGGTATGAACGTGAAAACCATGTTTCCGGACTGACGCCATACCACTATGTGGATGAACCCTGAAATGGTCGTCATCAGCACAAACGCCACCCCAAAGAATCCCTCGGGACTTGCTACATGGAGGAACTTTGTCCAGAACATCGTGTGTATTAGCCCCACGAAGGCGGCGAAGAACACCAGGCCTGCAAGGCGATATCTGAGCCTGGGTTTTTCAGGGTACAGGTCCCATGAATCAAACAGGTAGAGCCAGAGTATCTGTTCGGTCGAAGCATTCACCGGAGCCCACAAAAGTGCCGTAAGGAGAACACCAAACCGGTCAACTTCCTCAACTCTAATCCGTGCCTGGTAGGCAAAGAATAGGGCCGTGAGTATTACAAGGACGTTCACATAGAACCACTTGGGAGGCTTTTTCGGGAAGGGTGTTCCATAGCCTACAACGCCTCTTCTCAGCTTCACAAGGCCCCAGGCGAGGGAGTAGTAGATAAGCATGGGAATGAGGACCCCGCTCAGATCATAGAGCCATCCCGCCACAGCAGGGAGAGAGAAGGCTATTACAGCTGAAAGCAGGAGGTCAAGGTGCTTTGGTCTCCATGAAGTCGGGTCATAGGTTTTCACTCCGGACATCTCACTGACCTCCACCAAACAGGAAATCAATCAGTTTCTTTTCCTTATAAAGCCTTTTGCGAAACTCCATTATGGGCAGGTCACCCTGGACGAGGACATCTTTCCTTATGTCCCTCTCCTGGGTCTCCACAACTCTCCTATCCTGGTGGAGGATTATCCTGTTTAAGGGCATGCTTAAACGGGCTATGATGGAATCAACGGGTTTCAATCCCGTCATTTTCACGTAAAAGCGGAGGTATATCATGGTTTTCTGCCTGTCCACGGGAACAAAAAAGGCTACCACTCTCGTACCTTCACTTATGTGGTTCTGCCAGAGGTTGGGAAATATGAACTCAAGGTAAACCCTCGACTCCTCCCCGCTGAGTTCCTCGGGTCTTTTGACCCTCTGCCCCCTATCGACCTCGTTGAACACGTAAAAAATGAAACTGTCTTCGTCTATCCACTTGACGACGGGGCCGTGGACCAGGGTCCTGTTTCCCCGGCCTATGGTGGTTCTGTGGACGAAAGGTAGGTGCATGACGTCGAGCTGGTTCTCAACCGCCCTCGGGAACGGGACGTTCCAGAGCTCCCTGAACTCCGCATAAGCGAAGTCCTCATCTATATCATCGAAGAACTTTGGCTCCTTCTCTGGCTCTCCTTCTCCGAACCAGAGCCATATTATGTTATTTTTTTCGTAAACCGGGTATGAATTAACCCTAAATCTATCAGGAACTTTGTAGTTCTTCCCGAGGGCCGGTATAAGCCTCACCCTGCCGTTACCGTCGTACTCAAACCCGTGAAAGGGGCACTGGATTCTATCGTTTATAACCTTCCCCGCTGAGAGCCTAGCCCTCCGGTGCACGCAGAAGTCTTCCAGGGCGTAGACTTTTCCCAAGCTGTCCCTCCAGAACACCAGGTCTCTCCCGAGTCGCCTAACTCCAACGGGTTTTCTCCTCACCTCATTCGATGAAAGAACTGCAAACCACATTGAAGACACTTCTTGCGGCGCCCCCCCATCGTCCGTTGTTTGTTTTTTCTTAATGATACCATAGTTTTGGAATTGGAAAAAACGAGAGTGATCTCAGAACGGTCGAATGAGGAGGTGATTGTGGTGATCAGAAAAACTGTGAAGGGTACAGACGGCAGAGAGTACACTTTTGTGGCAAAAGAAGGAACGTTTGAAAAGCTTACAGGGCTTGGTACGACCATCAGAGGGCACATACCTGGAACGGACTCTCCTTTCTACGGCATTTTAGAAGACGGAGAAGAAGGCCTCAGAGCCTGGATTATGACGTTTCGTGTTGTAAACCGTGTTCCCATCGACAGTGAGACAGAAGAAGAACTTGTTCGTCTCTTTTTACCACTAGTGGAACGAAGAAGAATAGACCGTTCTATCTTGCTGTACGTTGAATGAATAGGGAAGCCCGGTCGAAATGGCCGGGCTTTTTGTTTTTTATGGGTCCTCACCAAATTGTTCCAGAGTTGAAACACAAAGAAACGGACTATAACTAGTGGAAGGAGGTGAGGTCATAATAGCCAGGGTGTATCAGAAAAGGGCAAAGCTCATATCCTGTACTGGTGAAATATTATTTTTTTGTTGAGGCAGAAGGGAAAAGAAGCTTTTAAAGAATTCTTTGCTTTAAGGTTTGAAGTGAGAAGATTTTGCATATCAGGGGCTTTGTGATACAATACCACCAATTAAATAGTAAATGAGGTTTTCAGAAAGCCTGGAGAAATCGACAGAGTTCACTTAAATGGTGTAAGGGGGGTGTTTTTATGAGCAAGATGTTTATCACTGTGTTCTTTGGTATAATGCTTGTTACTGTTTCTTTAATTTGCATAGCTGAAACTGCGCCAGAAATTATTTGGCAGAAAATTCTTGGTGGATCCAGTGATGATTATGCTTTTTCAATTCAACAAACACCCGATGGTGGGTATATAGTGGCTGGATATACCGAGTCAAACGATGGAGATGTCAAAGGGAATCATGAAAACGGTGACTTTTGGATAGTAAAGCTTGATAAAGATGGAAACATAGAATGGCAGAAAACTCTCGGTGGATCCAATTGGGATTGGGCTTTTTCAGTTCAACAAACACCCGATGGTGGGTATATAGTAGCTGGATTTACCTGGTCTAATGATGGAGATGTTAGTGGAAATCATGGCTCGCTTGACGCTTGGATAGTAAAGCTTGACAAAGATGGAAACATAGAATGGCAGAAAACCCTTGGCGGATCCGGAAATGACTGGGCCACTTCAGTTCAACAAACAACCGATGGAGGTTACATAGTGGCTGGAGGAACCTATTCAACCGATGGGGTTATCCGAGGAAATCATGGATCACTCGATGCTTGGGTAGTAAAGCTTGACGGCAATGGGAACATGCAGTGGCAAAAAGCACTGGGCGGATCTGGTTCGGATAGTGCTTGGTCAGTTCAGCAGACAACAGATGGAGGATACATAGTGGCTGGATTTACCAAATCAAACGATGGAGATGTGACTGGAAATCATGGAAGCGCTGATTTTTGGGTTGTGAAGCTTGGTTGGCAGTGAGGTGAGCCTTTGTGGCTTACCTTTGAATCAAAGAAGTTTGGTGGGAGATGATACTGAAAGAGTGACGAGATATTATTCAGTTCCTACACGCATTTACTTTGTCAAACAAGATAAAGCAAAATCACTCACAACCAAAGAAAAGGAGTAGTAATGCTCCTTTTCGTTATTTTATTATTAGGAGTGTTTGGTATCACGGTCCTTTGATTACACTCATTGATGCTGGTAAACAGATCTTCTTGATATTTCAACCGCTCACCCCTCAAACCTCTGAAGAGAAATCAGCACGCCTCCTGCGATGAGCGCCATGGAAGTGGTTATGAAGATGTGCGCCGTTGCAACGTAACTGGAGAGAAATCCAAAGAAACCATAGGAAACGGGCAGTAGCGAGAAAGATACGGCTGAGATCAGGGAAAAGATCTTTCCCCTCATTTCCTCCGGTATTGCCAGTTGAAGCAGTGTGATAACGTTTATGTTGAAAAGGGTTTGAAAGATTCCAATGAGGAAATACATGGCAAACATAAGCCAATGGTTACCCGTCATGGCAAACACGAAAACAGCCAGCCCGTACCCCACCAGATTCAAACCCAGGGTTTTCACGCTGGCTCTTGTTCTTATCGTTGCCATCAGAAATGTGACTATCAGTCCCCCAAACGACAGCATACTCATCAACGTTCCATAGACCCACTCGCTCTTTCCCAGTTTCGAGACGTGTTCAGGTAGCAGAACGTGCATTGAACCTGTGAAGAAGTTCATGATGGCAATGACCAGTATCGTCACCAGGATGAACCTCACCGATCTTATGTACAAAAGAGCAGATTTTATGTCCTGCCACATATTTCTTTCCTTCGACACTTTCTTCAGATGCTTTTCTTCAACCTTTATGAACATCTCAAAGATTCCTGAAATCAAAAAGGACAGAGAATTTATGAGAATCACTCCTGCAAGTCCCACTACCTTCAGAAGGAGGCTTCCAAGGGCAGGTCCAAGTATTTTTGAGAGGTTCTTCAGCAACCTGTAGAGTGAATTCGCCCTGACCAGGTTTTCTTTTCTGACCAGATCGGGAAGCAGGGAATCAACTGCTGGATTGAAGAAAGAATCGAACACGGAGACAAGAACGGTGACGATCAGAAGAAGCGCCATCGTTAACTCTGAGAAATATTCCATGAGAAACAGATACATGAACAGAACTCCCCTGAGAATATCCATCACAACCATCATGTTTCTTCTGCTGTGCCTGTCCACCACCGTTCCAGCGAAGGGACTCACTATTATGGCGGGAAGAAAAGAGGATATCATGAAGAGGCCCACGTATTCGCTCGAGCCGGTTTTCGAGTAGAGCCACCATGCCAGTGCAACTTGATAGATCCTGGTGCCGATCAGCGAAACGAACGAACCGGAGGCGAAAAGAAGGAGGTTTCTGTTCAACTCCTTTCACCTCCTCTACACGTTCTTCAGTCTGAAGGTGTAGGTGCTGACACTGAGATTGAAGTCTTCAAACCAGTATACGTAGAGACAGTAGGTCTTGTTGATTCTCTGATCTGTCCTTTTCAGGGCCACCTCGACTTCGAACTTTTCCTCCCCACCAGGCTCAAGCGTGAAGACCTGAAAATCTCTGCTCAAATAAATGTTTTCCATTTCACTTCTGTTCTCACACCACAGGTTGAAACACACCAGGTTGTTCGTGGTGTGGGCATTTTCATTCCAGACTTTCACGTAGAAGATCTTTCTGTCGGGTTGCTCGTGAACAAGGACTATCTCAGGATACTTCGGGGGATGAACGCTCTCGGTGTCGAAAACGTTGTGACAGTTGCTGCAAAATCCAGAGTATCTTTTCATGGGTACGAGAGTGTTTTCGCTCTCTTTTATTGACAGGTAATTACCACAGTACGGACACCTGATGGTTTTGTGAAGGTCTTCTTCTGCACATCTGACCGTCATGTTTTCGCCGTACACCTCTATGAAAAACTTCGGATTCTGTGAAAGAAGATGATCGGCCAGAAGGTTGTAGATTCTCTCCTCCACTGCTGACAGATTCTTACTCAATCTGTGCAAATCGAAGTTTTTCAGGTTTCTGTTTGCTTCGTCCAGAACCTCCGTTTGCTCGTTTATCTTCGAGAAGTAATCGTGAACCTGATTCTGAATCTTCTTGTGCCTGAATCCCAGAAGTTCCAGTTTTCTCATGTTGAAATATCTTTTTGAATACACATCTTCTCTTAGCCTTTTCCCCACTCCGAAAACAATTCTCAACGGCCCATTCACTTCTTCCCATGAATACAAAAAGAGTTTGATACTGTTTTTGAGCGGATAGGGTATCACCGAGTAGAACACGTCCTTCCTTATCTCGTCGCTGGAAAACACATAGAACTGCCTTTTCAATACTTCATTGAGAATATCCTCTCCTGCATGAATCTCTAAAAGCCTCATCCCAGCAATTCTGTCGATTTCTAAAACGATCTCGCTTTTCCCCATTCTCAGCCTGTCCACTTCCAGTTTTTCTGGAATGGTCACCTTTGCGTTTGGAAAGCCGTAGAGTATGTACGGAAGGTAGTCCGAGCAGTGGTTGTAGGAGTTCGTGTTCAGAATGTAGAGCACTTCTCCTGCCTCGAATCCGTGAGAGATGAGATGATGGAAAAGAAGAGCCTCACTGTTATAGCCTTGTTTTGGCCTGTAAGAGCTGATGAGGACCTTTGCGTTCTTCAAAAAGTTCATTCCAACGTTTATGTACTCTCCCTTCTCTGAGGTGGAAATGAGAGTGCTTGAGCACGAGTCCATGAAGATACACTCAGCCTGAACATCCTGAGCATAAACCCTCTCATATTCGCAGTTCTGACAGTCCGGGAAGTATCTGTAAATCTCTTCCAGAGGGATGTCTCTGTTGATTCCGCAGATCTTTCCGTCACTCAGATGCAGATGCCTTCTGTTTCCATCTATCACCATGCTCAAACAGAGCTTTTTGTGCTTCACTCTGTCGAAGTTGTCCACCGTGCTTTCGTACCGCGTGAAAACTTCCGCGTTGAGTCTGTGTTTTATACTTTTGTTTTCCTTCCTCAAGATTATAAGATACTGCTGGGGATCAAGTGAGATCTGTTCCTGGTAATTTGCGAGTTTTTCTCTCAGCAGATCGATGGAGAGGGCAGATATGACTCCAAAGTAAATGCCCCTGTCTCTGGAGTATTCATACGCCTGCCTCAGGAAATTTTCCGTCAGCAGTTTTGGATTGCACACGATTATGAAGTCATTTTCTATCTCTTCTTTCCCGTTGAAGTTATCGGGGGACATTTCATGGATTCTGAATTCATCGAGAAAATCAGCCAGTATCCTGGCTGAAAGACCATATTCATCCCCTCTGAAGGCCACAATCTCAAGCATTCGACATTCCCCCCTGATAGTTGGTCGTCGATATATCAATACATCGATTAAAGCATTGAGAACAATTTAACTTACATTCCTCATCTGTTGATATAAAGTTCAAAGCCTTAAAATATTCTTTTAATAGATAATCTTCTGATATTAAAGTTTTCTGGATCTTCCAAGGACAGTATTTATCAATATATTCCTCAAAGTACCAAGCTGCATTTATACCAAACTCATTCAGGAGATTCTCAAGATCACTGACAGTATTGAAGCGTTTGCTATGCAAATAGTGTAGCAAGAAAGCTATTTCTAATCCTCCCCTTGAAATCATTGGTTGGAGTAAAGAAATTGGATGAAACACCGTTGTTTCAAATTTTACAAGCGACTCATTTTCATTTTCATCTTTTTGTCTTTTTTCCACTTTTTCGTCAACAACATCATTTGATATAACCACAGGAAATCCTTCTTTTTTAACTTTCTCTACAATGTAAAGAAATCTGTCCTCAATATTCTTAAGCGACGGAAGTTTCACATACTGGAAAGGAGTGAAAGGTTTAGGATATAAAGGATTTATACCTATTTCCAAGCGCCCATCAGTATTCTTTAGTTTGTTCATTTGATGCCGAACCTTCATTATAAGATCTGCTATCTTATCTAAATCCTCAAATGTCTCGCCAGGTATGGCTAAGATAAAGTAAAGACCGAAATCTGGTATGCCATAGAGGGAAGAGATCCTAACCACTTCCAATATTTCCTCATCCTTTATTTCGTGTTTACCTATTACTTTGCGTAATCTTCCGCTCGTTTCTGGTGCTACAGTTATCTTTCTTTGGCCGGAAATTGCAGCAATCTCTATTATCCGCTTCGACAATTTTTCTAATCTCTGAGAACCGATCCTCACTCTCCCTCCTTTTTTAATGATGTATTCAAGATAATGCTCTACAATCCTAGTTTCTAGTCCTTCATAGAAGAGTTTAATTATTTCCACATTGCACTGATCAATTGCTAGATCAACTATTTTCTTGAATGTTTCCCATCTTAAAGTTCTAGGTGGTTTTAACCTATGCCCCATATAACAAAATCTGCATCTTTGGGTACATCCTCGTCTCACTTCTATAGAAAAAACTCTTTCCTCATAAACGGTATTTTTAGTAACGAATATACTATGTGCTGGATGTTCGTTTATATCAACAGGACTGGTTTGTTTCACCATACCCGTTTGGAAAAAACCGTGAATACAAGGCACGTAAATCCCTTCTATTTGAGAGACAGCCTGCAGGAATTTCATACGCTTTCTTTTTACATTTCGATAAACTTTGTATGAATCTATGATTTTATGAATAGCCTCTTCTGCCTCTCCTAAGACTATGACATCACAAACTAGAGATAACGGCAGTGGATTATAATTAGCTACAGGTCCTCCACCTATTATAATGGGATCGTTCTCTTCTCTGAGAAGATTGATCAATGGTATAGAACCTGCTTTCAATATTTTGAAAGCATTTAACACGATTCCTTCGTATTGAAAACTAATACCTATGAAATCACTATCTTTTAGTTTGAAACCGTATTCGAAAGAGAAAGGCTGATCTTCGTCTGTGTAATACCTATCAACAGCAACATCATCTCTAAGATACAGCTCTTTATACAGGGTCTGGATTCCTAGATTCGGCAAACCGTACTTGTATATGTCAGGAAAAGCCAGAATGAAGATGATTTCATTGCCTTTTAAATTTTTGGAAGGAAGTATTCTTTCTTCTTCCTTGATCTTATAAAGAAGAGAAGTTCTCATGTTTCATCCCCCAAAATGAACCATTTCTTGCCCTTTGTACAAATTTTCATCCTTTACCTCTCACTTGAGCCATCGGTCTTTTTCGCTTCTCCTAAAAAGTATATTATATATACACTCTCTCAAAAAGTTTGCATTTCGTTCCCTGCGTCTGTCTTGCCATCAGAATCAAAATCCTCCTCAACAACTCAGGAACTTTCCCACATCTGCACGGTGCCAATATTTCTCACCCCCCGCACAGATGCTAAAACACCCTATATGGTTTTCAAGTTTTAAAGAAAATTCTTCAATGATTTGAAAAGAACTTACAGGGCTGTTTTTTAGATCGCAAAATTTCTGTGAACTTAAATAAAAATGATTTTTTACGTACAGCAGAACAAGGGTTAAAAACTCTGATTTCCAGCAGTTGAACCTTTGAAAGTAACCTCACAAGTAGCTGCACTTTTGGGTGCAACCTGAACCTGTTCCGTAATCTCACTTTTCCAGGAATGCGTTTCGTTATCTGTCTTCACTTTGTCAGCGAAAATGATTGTAGACAGGAGAACGAGTATCAAAAAGATTATCATCAAAACCCTTCGCATTCTGATCACCTGTCATCACCTTATCAAACCTTATATGGTTTTCAAGTTTTGGCTGTTCCAAAATCCTCTCTAGAAGCACATTTTCAGCACCAAATTTTGTCGAGTTCGAAACAATTTGATTTTTTGGGGTATAACTATAAAGAGGTGATTGAAAATGAAAGGTATTGAGAGTCTCAAAGAAATCTTCAAGTATGGTGCATTTTCTCTCCCGGTCGCCAATTATCTTCTCTGTGAGGGAAACATTCCAGGAGATTGTAAGAGAATTCTTGATGTTTTAAAACTCGCGTGGAAAGGGAACTTCAAAGAAGCGATTCGGAGAGCAGACAAAGCTGTGGAGAACAGCAGGTCTGAAACTGCGAAGTACTTCCTTTTAGCGAACAAACTGGTATTTTTAAAATATACAGGTAAAACGGATGTGAACTTATACAGATACCTGAAAAGAAACCTTCCCAAGATGTCAAAATCAATAAGAGATACTGTGATCGTTACTTTAATAAACTTTGAAGCAAGCGGAATAAAGCCACTACGGAAGGTGAGGGTGTGGAAAAACGATTACAGAAAATCCACACTTTCCTTTTTATATCTTTCCCTGGCAAGAAGGGAAGCAGATTCTGGAAGACTCTCTGAGGCGGTACACGATTACATACAGGCCTACAGACTATCCAGGGAGGTTCCTCACCCAACCTGTATTGTTTCCTCCCTGAACGATCTTGCATGGGATATCAGGGAAAAACATCCAAAACTTGCCCATGCTCTTTCTCAAGGAGCCGTTTTCTGGCTAGGATACTACAGAGAGGAACCAGGAAATCTCTTTGGAGCCCTGGATACCCTGTTTGTTTTGGAAAAAAGCATAGGATCACCTTTCATCCACAGCACTGCACATATCATCGTTTCGCTTCCCGTACCAGAAGATTATCTGTCTCTACTCAAAAAAGCGAAGAAATTTGTGTTGGACTACACAAGATCAACTTATCCGAACACAAGTCAGTTGAGAAGATATGTTGAAAAGGTCGCTTGGAAAGGAAAAACTCTCAGCTCCAAAGGTATCTCAGATATATTGAAAGGGAAAACAAAAATGATTCGTGCAGATACGATAAGAAAACTGTTGACATCTGGTGTTGATACAGGGGCACCTTTTCCTGTCTGGAACGAGTGGATAAAGATGGAGATTGAAAGAAAATACAGGGAGTCGTCAGAAAAGCTTAAAGAGCTCCCCTTTCATCAGAGACAAATCCTTTTTCTTACCACCTACATGGCTCTTCTTGATAGAGAGTTCCTTTCAAGGAAAGAAAAGCTCAAAAAGGCATATACACTCCTTGAAGATATTGAGTCGTTCGCTGATTTCATGGCAAAAGATCACCGGACCATGGAATTTGTTGTTTCAATGGTGAAGGCTCATCCTTTCGTTGAAGGAAGAAAAGAAGCAGTGAAGAGAGCCCTTGCAAGGATGAAAAGAAAGAGACTGGAAAGATTTGTTCTGAGATACATCGAGATGAAAGAGTCAGACAGAAAGCTCCTTGATAGATTTCTGAGGAACTACGGAAGGTACGATGGTGTGAGGTTTGGAATGAGATTGAAAGGCCCGGAGATGGTGAGAGAATTTGCAAAAAAGTACTCTCTCAAGGTTCAACCCCTGTTTGCTGCCTTCTGGTGTGAAGAGGATGGAAGAGTGAGAAGAAGACTGGAAAGAATTTTGAAATACATGTTTCTAAATTGAACACGATGCCCTAACTCTTTATGGAATCTGTGAATCCTGTCTCCACTGACCGCTTACCATTCTTCTAAAGAAGAGTGGCTTGTACAGTTGAAGATCTGTCAATCAAAGACTAATTTACCTCAACCTTTGTTAAGTCTATCATAGGAATGAGCACAGGATGAATCCCCATTTGAGCAGTTGTTGTGGCTACGAAAGATCGAACTATAATGAGTAGGTTCATTAAACCATTGTATTTACAAAGTTTGTCAAACAAATCTTCGCTGCTTTCTTCAATATTGGCTTCGAATTTACCTTTTATTCTTACATACATATCGTGAACCTGTACATTTCCTTGCCTTCCTCTTATGTAAACACCTAAAACGATGCTCCTAGAAAAATAATCTTTTTGATGAACTATTTTTCCAAATTCTGGCTCGAGTTCGAGTTGATAATCTATGAGATCACCTTCTACTTCTTTCAGTTGAAATTTTGCTTCTTCAATGAAATAATTCACCATTCTGAAAAAACTTTTTGAAGGAGAAATACGCTTTTGTTGTTTCATCACGCTGCAACACTCCTCTTCGTTTCAAAAGGCATGCTCATTTCTTCAGAAATCCCGAATTTGTATTTTGGTGGTTTATTTTCCTCTTCTGGTAGTATTCCCAGGGATATCTTGAGTTTACCACCGAGAGCGGCAACTATTTTCGCCAGTACTTTAACAGACACGTTTTTTTCTCCTGTTTCAATTTTTGAAACCATGGACTGTGAAATACCAAGTTTTTCTGCCAGTTCCTTTTGCGTTAGGTTGTACTTCTTTCTATAGGCCATCAACTGTCCTCCTATTTGAGACATGGCTTCGACAAAAACTTTCTCTTCTTCAGAATAGTGAAAGCCTATTTCTTCAAATAATTCAAAAACATCAGAATATTTCTTGAAGTTTTTCACCTCTGCCCACCTCCCTATAGATGTTCCACAATATTTTTGAACCTTCTCTTCGCACTGTTTATTGCTTTATCGTAATCGCCTTTCTCTTTTTCCAAAAAAGCGCACAGAAGAATCACATAACTTTTCCAGAAAGAAAAAATAATCCGTATATTTGGATTTTTCTTCTCTAACCTAAGAGAGTATAAATCCACATCACCAGTTCCTCTGAGTTTCTCAAAGTAAGGTTGTGTTATTGCTCTTTCACCTTCATTAGACAAAATGTTTATTAAATTCGCGTATTTCAGTTTCAATTTACTTCTTCTTTGCTTTGGTACGTATCTTTCTATTAATTCTTTAAATTCTTTGGGAAACTCGTTCGATGCTACAACCTCTTTTTTCATGAACACCGCCCTTTCCCCATGTACACCCCTTCAGTCATTATAACCTATAGGTTATAATTTTACAAGTGATGGTTAATCACACCGCGACAGCATGAAAAATACTTTCACTTTTGCTGGAATCCAGTGAAAGAGAATTATCACAGAACGATGTTTTAGTAAACATCGACACCTCCGTGTTTTCTTGCTACAAATTCCAGCACTCTCAAAGTGAAATAAGCCAGAACAAGATAAACCAGGCCTATTAATGCTTCCCAACTGCTTTCAATTCATGCTTTCGCGTAAAATCCTGATAGAGTATACCTTATGCTTTTAACCGAGTGAGAAAGTGGAAGAATTAGTGATACCCATCTGAAAATTACTGGTAGTCTCTCTACAGGAAAATTTGCACCACTCATCATGAAAACGAGCATTTCAGCGATACCAAGAAGCATGTTGATGTCTCTTGTTACGAGGCCAAGAGCTGATATCATCATTCCAAAATTGAACCCGGAGTTCCAGTCTTAGGATCTCTTTCTCCTGTATAATTTAATCGAAATTGCCATATCATTTGTCATGGTGGAAAAATGAGAGGTGAAAAACATGCGTAAAATTTTCACAGCTATCATTGAATACGATCCTGAAAAAAAGCAATATGTTGGAATGGTTCCAGATGTTCCAGGTGTACATACTGTAGGTAGTTCCTTAGAAGAAGTGAGAAGGAATTTAAAAGAGATGCTTGAACTCGTATTGGAGGAAGCAGGAGATGAAATAAATCACCAGGAATTCGTGGCTCTTGAGATGATAGAGGTGGAAACTTGAGTTATCTTCCAATAGTTGATCCAAAAACTATGGAAAAGGTTTTACTGAAACTTGGATTTCAACGTGTTCGCCAAAAAGGAAGTCATGTGTTCTACAGGCACAGCAATGGCAGGTATACGACCATCCCATTTCATGCAAAAGAGACTTGTCCAAGTCACTTATAAGAAAAATCATCCGTAGTATATTCATGTTCATTTTGTAAAGGATGTGATGATCACAGTATGAAGCTGCCGAGAGATGTTCCGGCAGACCGTTTGATAAGGCTGTTAGAGGTTAAAGGTGGGATTAAGGCAATCCTGAGCGATGTGGCTACACATCATGAAATCAGCATCGAGGAGATGATCAAAAGACTGTGAGAGGAAAACATAAGGTCAGAGATACCCTTCATTGAACAACCCCCATCCCTTCTGGATTAGGAAAAACTTCAAAATTGGTTCATACATCTTTATCAGCGATTCTTTTCGATTCGTTCACATACGTTTCTATTATCTTTTTGAACGTTGCGTTGTTTTGCATCAGATCTTCTTCCGATAGAAGAAACTTTTTCGTTTTCAAGGAAGATAATCTTACTCGCAACCCTGATGATGTTCTGCTTGTGCGATATCAGTATGGCTGTTTTTTCTTTCAGAAATTCAATCAATTTCTCCAGCAAAAACTTTGCGGTGAACATCTGGAAAAGGTATCCTGGCACAGGCCAGGTAGTAGCGGGTTTGGCCCCCGTCAGAGGTGTGAGGTTTCATCCACACCTCTGTGGCCATGGAACATCTTTGGCTCCATGGAAGGTGGCCTGAGAGCCACCAAAAGTTCCATCCCCTTCAGGGGATTGGGAGGAGGTCAAAGGCAGTGAAAGTGTGAATCGAAGTGCCATGGATGCTTCCTCAAAATCGTCCACCGGGTGGTACCAGCATTTTTTCCAGCGCTTCTCTTCCCCCTCTTCCAAGCGCCTTTTTGCCAGAGCCTTTATTGCCAGAATTCCCATGTTTCTTTCTCTGGCTTTGCTGTAGAGCTTCTTTCCGAATCCTTTCCCCAGCCAGCTCGCCCAGTTCAGCGGGAAAAGCACCGTGTCGAAATCGAACTTCTCCAGCATCGCAAGGGCTGCTTCTTCGCTGTGAGCAGAAAAGCCGATGTACCTTATCAAGCCTTCCTCTCTTACCTTCAAAAAAGCTTCTATAGCCCCATTGGGTGAAAAGATGGCTTCCACCTCATCCAGCGTGGTCACGGCATGGAACTGATAGAGATCGAAGTGATCTGTACGCAGCCTCTTCAGAGATTCGTTCAGTTCCCTCCAAGCTCCTTCTTTTGCCCTCTCCATCGTCTTGCAGGCAAGAAACACCTGGTCTCTGTACGGCTCCAGCGCTGGGCCAAGCTTTTCTTCTGCGTCTCCATAAGAAGGTGCCACATCGAAGTAGTTTATGCCCCTTTCGATCGCCCTGGCAACTATTTTCTTTGCGTTTTCCACGGGCTCGTTCATCACAACGATCCCGCCGAATCCAACCACAGAGAGCTTTTCACCTGTTTTTTCAAGAATTCTTTTTTCCATGTGACTCACTTCTTTACAAATTTGTTGTACGATTATACACCTGAACAGTTGGTTATTCCAAATCAGATTAATTTCAAAAAAATGTGATGTGCTATAAATGAACCGTAAGGGGTGATGAATTTGGCAAGAAAATACTACGCTGTAAGAAAAGGAAGAGTTCCCGGGATCTACAAAACCTGGAAAGAGGCGGAAGAACAGGTAAAAGGTTTCCCGGGAGCCGAGTACAAAAGTTTTGAAAGACTGGAAGACGCGAAAGCCTATATGGAAGGAAAGAACGAGTGCGTCTGCTCGGAACTGGACACGGAGACGATGATCGCCTACGTCGATGGAAGTTACGATGAGGTGTGCGGATCTGGAATTGTTTTGTGCTATAGAGGAAAAAAGGAAGAATACTACTTCTGGACGAACATCGAGGAGTTCAAAGACTCAAGAAACATCACCGGTGAAATTATGGCGGCACTCTTTGCGATGGATTACGCTCTCAAAAAGGGAGCGAGAAAACTCGTTCTCAGGTACGACCTTGAAGGTCTGGAAAAGTGGGCAACGGAGGAGTACAGGACAAACAAGCTGGTAACGAAGGTGTACAGACACTACTATCGAAAATTCTGTCAGATGGGACTGAAGGTGGTATTCGAAAAGATAAAAAGCCACTCCGGGAACTTCTGCAACGACGAGGCTGACAGTCTGGCAAAGAAAGCCGCTAAAAAAGAATCAAACGTCGAGTGGATGCCGGAGGATTTTGAGAGTATAATAAGAACACTGACTAAAAAAGGAGGATGTTTATGAAAAAAATAGTATAACAGGTGGAACGACCCTGATAGGCCTTGGAATTGGTTTTATTCTTTTCAGATACTCTGTGTTTTACTTTGCTACTGCATTCCTTATAGGAGTTGGCGTTGGATTACTTATCAAATATCTGGTGGAGAGAAAAAAAGATCAATGAGAACTGTTTAGATGTTCTTTGGATCGTACACCAGCACTGCGGAACCACACGTTACGTAAAGTCCCTTGAAATTCCCGTAAAGGTAGGGTTCACCTCTCAGAGAACCATCTATCACACCTTCGACGACCTTTATCAGATCGTCCAGATAATCCGGGCCGAAGGGTTTCAGTTGAGTTCCTGTGAGATGCCCGTGGTAGATCCTTTCGAAGCTGTCAGTTTCTTTCAGTTTCTTGAGACTCTTCAGGTATTCTCTTAAAGGAAGACACCCAGGAAGGTGCATCCAGGTGTGACCGGCTCCCACGGAGTCCCCGCTGAAAAGAAGTCTGTTTTCTCTATCGAGGAGAACGATCGAGCCGGGCGTGTGTCCCGGAACTTCTATCACTTCAAGAGTTCTACCACCGAGATCGAACCTGTCACCTTCTTTCACGTTCAGAAAGTTTTCATAATTCACGTTTATTTTGAACAGTTCTATGATCTGGAAATCCCTGTGGTTGAGATACACCTTCTCAAATTGATTTGCCTGCATGATATGATCCCAGTGGGCGTGGGTGAGGACAACTTCGACAGGTTTTTCTGTAATGGATCTCACAAAGCCCTTCAAATCTCCTTCTCCCATTCCCGTGTCTACAAGAAGGGCTTTCTCTTCTCCTACCACGAGGTACATGCTGTCTCCCCTGTAATCTGCGATATGCCACACATTCGGCTCAAGAAGTGTGGCTCTGTATTCATCTTTCCTCATTTTTTCGCCTCCAGGAGTTTTGGAAGAATCACAAGGCTCATGAAAGAACTCACCGTCATGGTCACCCACATGATCGCAACAAGATAGGTGTGGAAGGTGAAAGGAGAGAGTATCAATGCGGAAAGTCCTATAGAGAGTCCGAACGCGTTGGCAAGAACGGGAGTGGACGCTATCCTGACAGTCTTTTCCATGTCACCGTAGTACCTGAACAGTTCCGTCACGTGTATAGCGTAGTCTATTCCCACACCTATCACTATTCCAGCCATGTTCGCGGTGATCAGATTGAGTGGGATCCCGGAAAGCCCCATGAAACCAAAGAGCGACACAAGAGAGATACCAACGGGAACGATCGCTTTCGCAGGATAAAGAAAACTTCTTTGAAACAGCACGAGCAGGAGAAAAACCATGCTGATAGCCAGAAACACAGAAAGTAGTTGCTGAGGTACTATCGAATCGTTCATCTCCTTTATGATGTAAGGAATGCCGGTGACCTGAAAACCGTGTTTCTCTACCACGTTTTCTACCTTCACCAAGATTTCTCTGTCCAGGTCGTTCAGAAAGATAAAAGCCCTTCCCGTGTTTCCGGAGACGAGATTTTCTGTGTACTCGTCTGGAAGGAGTCTTTTCAGTATCAGGGCTCTCGCGAGAATTTTCGGATATCCTTTTTCTTTGAAGAGGCGTTCGTTCAACTTCGAGATGATGTCGTACATCGAAAAGGCATCGAAACCTTCTTTCTTCAGATCTTCCTCCATGGACAGAACCTTCTGTGCGAAGGAAGGATCAAACAGGTTTTCCGACTCGAAAAGAACGTACACAGGAAGCGCCCTCCCGAAGACTTCCTCGATCTTCTCCACATTCTTTCTCACCCGTGTGTAGCTCTTGTAGAGTTTCAGGATGTTGAGATCGGCTTTCAGGAAAAACAGACCGGGAAGAAAGATGAGAACAGAGACGGTTGTGACAACCAAGGCGCGTTTCGAAAGTTTCTGAAAGACGCGAAACACTCCGCTTTCTTTGTTTTTCGGTTCTACCTTCTCTACCCTCGAGAGGATCACGGGGAGGACGATCCAAGTGGAGACACCGGCGAGCCCTATACCGATCGACGCGAGCACTCCCATCTGTTTCATGGATTCGGAGTTCAACGTGAGAAAAGAAAGAAATCCGGCCATCGTGGTGAGGGTAGTCAGTATCATCGCCCTTCCAACGCTTTCAAGGGTATTCTTTACCGCGTTGAAAGTGGTTTCGCTATCTCTTTTTCTCTCGAGAAAATGAGAAACGAAGTGAAGACCATCAGCGCTACCCATAACAATGGTGAAGATGGGTACCAGAAAAGTGATTATCGAAAGATCCTGGCCGAACCATCCCATGACGATGCCGAGTGTCCAGAGAGCAGCGAAACCAGCTGGAATGAGAGAAAAGATCGCGTATTTGAACCTTCCAAGCTGTACTCTGAACACGTTCAAAAGAAGAACGACCGCAAAGGGTGGTAGCGTGAAGATCATGAAAAGAAGATAGCGAAATATCTGGTCTTCCAAGTACTGAGTTCCGGACAGATAATGCTCGTAGTCCGAGAGAACCTTTTCGATTTTTTCAGGTGGAACGCTCTCTTCGGGTAGTATCATGAAAAGGGCGTAGTATCCATCATCTGTTTTCTTCACGTTGAGAAGGTCCTTCACGCTCTGAACATAACTCAGAAAATCTTCGTACTCCTTTTCTGCCATGCCTTTTGTTTCCACGAGCCTGAAGCCGACGGGGAATTTCTCTGGAACGGGTGTTATGACCGTTTTAACACCTTCTATAGAGGAGAGCCTTTCTTTGATCTCAAAGACCTTGTTCAGTCCTTCCCTGCTCAGAGGGTCCGTGTTCATCTTCACCATCACCGCGAGCTGTTCTCCGCTCTTGAAGATGGTGTCCATCCTGTCATAGATCTCTTTCTGATGGGATTTCTGCGGCATCAAAATGGAGAACTCCGTTGTGAAGTGGAGTCTGAAAAGGCCAAAGAGTGCTAAAATATTGATCACAAGAACGAGAGCGAATATTCTCTTTCTGTTTTTGAAAACAAAAGAGGTGTACTTTTCGAACAAGAGGATCCCTCCCCACAGATTTCAATTCTATCAGAAAGGAGAGTGAAGATTCGTGTGGCATATCTTTGAACGTTTCGTGAACGAATACGAGCGGTGGTTTCTGGTCCACAGGTTCGCGTACCTTTCCGAACTGCAAGCGGTGAAGTGCCTTCTTCCAGAAGGGAGAGGTGTGGAAATAGGTGTAGGAACGGGAAGATTTGCCGTTCCTCTCAAAATAAAGATCGGAGTGGAACCTTCAGAGCGCATGGCAGAGATAGCAAGAAAGCGAGGCGTGTTCGTTTTGAAGGGTACAGCGGAGAACCTTCCCTTGAAGGATGAAAGCTTCGATTTCGCGTTGATGGTGACAACGATCTGCTTTGTGGATGATCCGGAAAGGGCGTTGAAAGAAGCCTATCGTATCCTCAAAAAGGGTGGGTATCTCATCGTCGGTATCGTGGACAGGGAGAGTTTTCTTGGAAGAGAATACGAAAAAAACAAAGAAAAGAGCGTTTTCTACAAAAACGCTCGATTCTTCTCAACGGAGGAACTGATGGATCTGATGAGAAAAGCGGGTTTTGAAGAATTCAAAGTCGTCCAAACTCTCTTCAAACACCCATCGGAGCTCAGTGAGATCGAACCGGTTAAGGAAGGCTACGGTGAAGGTGCTTTTGTGGTGATAAGAGGAACGAAGAAATGACTTTTCTTTGAATTTATTGAGAAATGTTCGCAATAATATATGTTTATGGTATATAATGAAACCGTGGAGGGATATGCATGACGAAGATAACTGTTCTCAGCGGAAAGGGAGGAACAGGAAAGACCACCGTTTCTGTCAACATGGCAAAAGCGCTCTCGGAAAGTTACAGGGTGCAGCTTCTCGATGCGGACGTGGAGGAACCCAACGATCACATCTTTTTCAACGTCGATGTTTCTTTCGAAGAGCCAGTCCACCTGATGATTCCGGTTGTGGACAACTCCGTGTGTATTCGATGCGGTGAGTGTGCAAGCACCTGTCAGTTTGGAGCCATATCCGTCTTTCCGAGCGGAACGTTCGTTTTCGAAAGTCTCTGTCATGGGTGCGGTGCATGTTCTATAATGTGTCCCGTCAACGCGATCTCCGAAAGGCCAAAGGAGATAGGAAAGATAAGATTTGGAACGGCCGATGGAAACATCTCGTTCGGTATGGGGATTCTGAACATCGGAGAGCGAACGGGAGTTCCCGTCATCAGGAAGTTGAAAAAGCACATCGATGAGAAAGCGGATGTTGTGATCGTTGACGCTCCTCCGGGCACGTCCTGTCCTGTCGTGGAAAGCTTGAGAAACACAGATTTCGCTCTATTGGTAACCGAGCCGACCGCTTTTGGCCTTCACGACTTGAAACTGGCAGTCGAGCTCACAAAAGAGATGGGGATACCCTCCGGTATCGTTGTCAACAGATACATTCCAGGTAACACCATCATCGAAGAGTTCGCCGATGAAGAGGGAATACCTGTTCTTCTGAAGATACCGTTCAAAAGGGAGATAGCTTCTCTCTGCGCCGAAGGAAAGCTGATTGTCGAGGCCTTCCAGGATATGAAAAAAGACTTCCTGGAGCTGTTCGAAAAGATCGAGGTGATGGTTCGATGAAGCAGATCGCTGTCGTGAGTGGAAAAGGTGGAACAGGGAAAACAACGTTCACCGCGTCTCTCGGGGTTCTTCTTGAAAATTCCCTGCTCGCAGATTGTGATGTCGATGCGTCCAACCTCTACATCCTGTTTCCCGGAGATCCCGTGGAAGAGCACGAATACTACAGAGGGAAGAAGGCCGTTATAGATCAAGAGAAGTGTGACAGATGTGGTATTTGTGAAAGGGTGTGCAGATTCGACGCGATAATCCCGGGTGAGAAATACGGAGTTGACCAGTACGCTTGCGAAGGGTGCAACGCGTGTGTGGTTTCCTGTCCCAGAAATGCCATCACTCTGGTTCAGTCCCTCGCTGGAAGGTATTTCTTCGCCTGGTCTGGAGGCAAACCCATTGTTTACGCCCGGCTGAGCCCCGGTGAAGAAAATTCCGGTGGACTCGTAGCGGAAGTTCGCAAGCTCGCTCTCGAGAAAGCGAAAGAACTGAAACGAGACTATGTGATCATAGATGGGGCTCCCGGTATAGGGTGCTCTGCCACGTCGTCTATCGTCGGAGTGAACTATGTGGTTGTTGTCACTGAGCCAACCATGTCCGGACTTCACGACCTCAAGAGAATCGTGGAAACGTTGAAGTGTCTCAAGAGAGAATTTGGAATAGTGATCAACAAGTACGATATAAACTCGGTCGTGTCTCGAGAGATAGAGGATTACTGTTTGAGTGAAGGGCTCGATTTACTGGGGAAAATCCCGTTCGACGAAACGGTGGTGAGGGCTTCTGTGGAGTGTAAACCGGTGGTTACGTACGAAAACAGTCCCGCTGCAGAGTCCATAAAGAAGATAGTTGAGAAGATCATAGAGAAAATTTCTTGAGGAGGTGGCATCATGGCAAGGGTAGCGATTCCATCTGTGGGGAAGGATCTGTCTTCCATGGTGAGCGATAGATTCGCCAGGGCAGAGTATTTCATCATCTATGACACGGAGTCTGGAAATGTGGAAGTCGTTGAAAACACCATCGCCGATGCGCATGGGACAGGCCCGAAGGTTGTTCAAAGTCTCGTTTCGAAGGGAGTAGAGTATCTCATAGCCTCGAATGTCGGCAGAAACGCGTTTGAGACTTTGAAGGCGGCTGGAGTGAAGGTCTATCGGTTCGAAGGAGGAACGGTTCAGGAGGCAATCGACGCTTTCAGCGAAGGAAGGCTCGAGGAGTTGACGACCTTCACCAGAGAGGGGTGAGGATGTGCCCTGGGTGAATTCGAAGTGTGTTGGCTGTGGAAATTGTGTCAAAGTGTGTCCAGTTGAAGGTGCAATTAGAATAGAGAACGGAAAGGCCGTTATCGACAACTACAAGTGTATTCGATGTGGAAAGTGCTTCGATGCATGCCCTGTTGGAGCCATCAGACCTAATTATGAGAATCCCGCGCTGAGAGGAATGGGAAGAGGTTTTGGAAGAGGGCTTGGAAGAGGTTTCGGCAGAGGCAGTGGGAAGAGGATACGGTAGAGGGCGAGGAAGATGGGATGAGTTCTAACAGCCGTGTGTACGGGATCGTTCCCTCTAAGAGGCTCGGCAGATCTCTCGGTGTCTCCCCTATTCCGTTCAAAACGTGCACGTATTCGTGCGTGTACTGCCAGCTTGGAAGAACAACGAACTTCACCGTGAAAAGGCAGACGTTCTTTCCGTTGAAGGTGTTCGAAGAAGAGTTGAAAGGGTTCGTGAAGAGGCACCGGTATGATTTCGACGTGGTGAGCATCGTTGGAGAGGGTGAACCCACTCTCTACACTCCCCTCGATGCCCTGATAGATCTGTGCAAATCGATCACCGGAAAAACCCGTTGTACTCATAACGAACGGATCACTCTTCTGGAGTGAAAAAGTCAGGAAAGAGGCGAAGTTGTCGGACATAATAATGCCCACACTCTCTGCGTGGGACGAAAAGAGCTTCAGGACGATCCACAAACCTCAACAAAAATCTGTCGTTTCAAAAAGTGTTCGAGGGTTTGAAAAAGTTTCGAAGAGAGTACAGCGGTGAGATCTGGCTCGAAGTGATGCTGGTGAAGGGATTGAACGATTTCGCACTGGAAGAATTAAAAGAAAAGATCTCGCAGGTAGAGTCGGACAGGGTTTATGTGAACGTTCCTGTGAGACCTCCGGCAGAGGGATGGGTTGAACCTCCAGATGAGGAAACGATAGAGAAAGCAAAAGAGCTTTTCAATGCCGCATCGATAGAAACTCCCGCAGCAAGTAGATTCATCGCTGCAGGAGAAGGAATCGATGCCGTTTTGAACGTGATCAAGCGTCATCCCATGAACGAAGAGGAGGTAAGAGATCTTTTGACTTCACAGAAGATCGATCCCAAACCGGTTTTGGAAAAACTCAGATCCTGCAAAAATGTGAAAATCATCGAGTACAGCGGCCGAAGATACTACAGATACACTACAGCAGAATGATCACCGCCAGAAACTCAAGGTCTGTGTTTCCTGTATTCTCTATCGAATGAGACTCTCCAGAATCCGTGAAGCACACGTCTCCTGCTTTTATGGGAACGTCCTTTCCGTTGTCGTGGAAGACGCCTTCTCCCAAGAGGATGTAGTAGATTTCGAATTCCCCCTCGTGTTTGTGAAGCCCCACGGAAGATCCGGGAGGGAGTTTCATTCTGGCAAAGAGTCTTGCTTTGTTGTGCATAGCTTCTTTGGAGAGAAGATGTGCCATTTCCACTTCACCTTTCCCACCGCGCATGTTAGAAATCCTTTCAGGGGTGATTTCAGAAGATCTCACGACCATACCTGTTCCCTCCTTCATCGATTTTTCTGACTTTGAGTATATCACACATCACAATCTGAAAGAGCCAGTTTTTCCCTCAAAAAATGTTTATGCAAATTTTCCTTCTGTTAACCATGTTACACACAACATGTGGTATCATGTTTTCAAAACATACAACAAATGGAGGTGAAAAGGGTTGAAGGCTTACGCGTTCGGTTTTCCGAAGATAGGAGAAAAGAGGGAATTCAAAAAGGCTCTGGAGGATTTCTGGAAGGGAAAGATCACGGAAGAACAGTTCGAGGAAGAGATGAACAAACTCAGAATGTACATGGTGGAAAACTACAGAAAGAACGTCGATGTGATTCCTTCAAACGAACTTTCCTACTACGACTTTGTGCTCGACACAGCGGTGATGGTGGGGGCAGTTCCGGAGAGGTTCGGTGAGTACAGAGGACTTTCAACGTACTTCGATATGGCGCGCGGTGGAAAGGCTCTGGAAATGACCAAATTCTTCAATACCAACTATCACTACCTCGTTCCGGAAATAGAAACCGAAGAGTTCTATCTTCTCGAAAACAAACCTCTTGAGGATTATCTGTTCTTCAAATCGAAGGGAATAGAAACAGCACCGTGGGTGATAGGTCCTTTCACTTTCCTGTACCTTTCCAAAAGAAACGGCGAGTGGATCAGAAGACCAAATCAAATGGAAAAACTGCTGGAAAGCCTCGTTTCTGTTTACAAAGAAGTATTCGAAAAGCTCGTGGAAAATGGCTGTAAGGAGATTCTCGTGAACGAACCCGCTTTCGTCTGCGATCTTGAAAAGGCCCACTGGGATCTGATACTGAACGTGTACCGTGAGCTTTCAGAATTTCCACTGACTGTTTTCACCTATTACGACAGCGTTTCCGACTACGAAGCGTGCGTCTCCCTTCCGGTGAAGAGACTTCACTTCGATTTCGTTTCGAACGAAGAAAATCTGAAAAATCTCGAAAAACACGGGTTCCCGGAAGACAAAAAACTCGTGGCTGGTGTGATAAACGGCCGCCAGCCCTGGAAAGTGGATCTCAGAAAGGTGGCATCGCTGGTAGAAAAACTCGGTGCGAGTGCCATCTCAAATTCCTGCCCACTCTTTCATCTTCCAGTGACTCTGGAACTGGAAAACAATCTGCCAGGCGGATTGAAGGAAAAACTTGCCTTTGCAAAAGAAAAGCTCGAAGAGCTAAAAATGTTGAAAGATTTCCTGGAAGGCAAAACATTTGACCTTCCTAACGTGTCTTTTGAAGATTTCGCGGTGGACCTCCAAGCTGTTGAGAGGGTAAGAAATCTTCCAGAAGATTCGTTCAGAAGGGAGAAAGAATACACCGAGCGCGACAGAATCCAAAGAGAAAGACTGAACCTTCCACTCTTTCCAACAACGACCATTGGCTCTTTCCCGCAGACTCCTGAAGTGAGAAAGATGAGATCAAAATACAGAAAGGGAGAAATTTCCAAAGAAGAATATGAAGCTTTCATAAAGGAACAGATAAAAAAGGCTATAGAACTTCAGGAAGAAATAGGACTCGACGTTCTTGTGCACGGTGAGTTTGAAAGAACCGACATGGTTGAGTTCTTCGCTGAGAAGTTGAACGGCATCGCCACTACTCAGAACGGCTGGGTTCTCTCCTACGGTTCGAGGTGTTATCGCCCACCAATCATATACGGCACCGTCACACGACCAGAACCCATGACGCTCAAAGAAATCACCTACGCTCAGTCTCTCACGGAAAAGCCCGTCAAAGGAATGCTCACAGGACCCGTCACCATCATGAGCTGGAGCTACTACAGGGAAGACATCCCAGAGAGAGAAATAGCCTACCAGATAGCCCTTGCGATAAACGAAGAAGTGAAGGATCTGGAAGAGGCGGGAATAAAAATCGTGCAGATCGACGAGCCCGCGTTCAGAGAAAAAGCACCCATCAAAAAGAGTAAATGGCCTGAGTACTTCGAATGGGCGATAAACGCCTTCAACCTGGCGGCCAACGCGAGACCGGAAACACAGATCCACGCCCACATGTGCTACTCGGATTTCAACGAAATAATTGAGTACATCCACCAGCTGGAGTTCGACGTGATCAGCATTGAGGCTTCGAGGAGTAAAGGTGAGATCATTTCTGCCTTTGAAAATTTCAAGGGATGGATCAAGCAGATCGGTGTTGGTGTTTGGGACATCCACTCTCCTGCTGTTCCCTCCATCAACGAAATGAGGGAAATAGTCGAAAGAGTTCTCAGGGTACTGCCTAAGGAGCTGATCTGGATTAATCCCGACTGCGGTCTCAAGACGAGAAACTGGGACGAAGTAATTCCATCGCTCAGAAACATGGTAGCGCTTGCAAAGGAGATGAGGGAAAAATTTGAAAGTTGAGGGGGACTTGTCTTTTCGCGGGAATGTATTATAATGATTTCGAAAGAAGAAACGGGACAAAAAAGTACTTGACAAACAGAAACAGTTTGTGGTATAATACAAGATGGTTGAAAAAATTCAAGGGAAGAATAAACAGCTCCGGCGCAATGCCGGAGCGATTTTTTTTAGATCGTAGTTTCATTTCTCTCTTAGACTTTGTTTGCGGTCAATTTTCCCGTTAGAATCGCCATGGGTACACCCGCAGGTTGATATGCCCACTGACCGGCCTTGTAGATATCTGGAAAGGGAGTTAGAGGCGACTTCGACAGATTTTTATAGAGTTTTTCGCTGAATGCCCAGCCAACGACAGAACCATCGATGTGCCCACATATCTTTCTATAGTCAAAGGAGTTGAAGAGAACTTAAAAATCGCCTTATCTTTCAAACTGAGGCATACCGTTTCCGATAGCGTTTCTATCGCTTTCTAGAATCATTTTGAACTTATCGTACCAACCAGAATCGTATATCATCTTCACCAACTGGTAGTCAAAGAAAAAGTTTACTATGACTCCTGTTTTTCCTTCCAGCGCTAATTTCCTGTTTCTCAGCACAGGAATAGAAATTTCGTATGAAGTATGTTTGCAAAATCTGTCGATCCAACGGGATATTTCTTCTTCGTTGAAATTTTTCCTCAGTGAATCCTTTAAATTTTGGAGCTCAGTTCGTTCGATTTCACCTACGCCTTACCTGGATGGTGTATAAAAGAAATGCGCGTTCGATATTTTCTCAAAATCCTCTGGTGGTTTATCTACGGCCATGAAAACTTTGACAACTGATTCAGCAGTTTTACCAGGGAGTACTCTGCTTTTTTCCCTTGCAATCTTTATCTAGATCTTGAACACAATGTTTTTCGAGTAGTACGGAAGCAGATGAAACCGCTTGGATTTTCTTTTTTCGTCATATGTTTTCTCTCAAAGTTTTATTAACTCTTCGAAACTTGTTATCCTCTGCCCTTGATCTTCCATCATTTCACCCTATTATTCTGCTGCATGGACTTCAATGCTTCTCTTTTTTTTCTGTATTCAAGTATCGGTGCATCGCCCGGAATTAAATTTTCACCCATTCGAAGCTCGCTTCTTTTTGGAATCTGGGTTTCAACAACACGTTTATCCTGGTGAAGCACTATCTTGTTGAAAGGTTTTCCTAAAACCGCTATCAATTTATCTAAAAACTTGATTCCAGTAAGACCCACGTAAAATCTCAGATAGATCATCGTATGATCGTCGTCTATGGGAGTAAATGCAGCCGTTACCCTGATTTTTTCGGATATATGATTCTGCCAAATGTTTGGAAATTTAAACTCGAGATAAACCTTGCTCTTTCTTTTTGGATCCATCTCTTCTGGTTTTCGAGCTGGTGTGCCATCATCGATTCTATTGAACACGTAGAAATAGAACATTTCGTCATCCTTCCATTCAACTATTGGACCATCGACAACTGTTCTGTTCCCTCTGCCTATTGTGTTGTAATGTACGAAGGGAAGGTGTATGGGATCAAGTTGATTTTCTATTGCCCTTGAATAATGAACGTTCCAAACTTCTTTAAACTCTGTGTAGACCAGTTCATCAGTTATATCATCGAAGTACTTTGGTGGTTTTTCTGGTTCCCTATCGCCGTACCAGATCCATATGAAATCTGCTAACTCATAGGTCGGGTAAGATTTCACCCTGAAATTTTCGGGTACTGGTGTGTTTCTTCCGTTTGCTGGAATGGTCCGTACTCTTCCTTGCGAATCGTATTCGAATCCATGGAAAGGACAAATTACACGCTCTCCATTACTAAGAACCTTTCCGTGTGAAATAGAAGCACCTCTATGGCAGCAAATATCTGAGATGCAATGAACCTTTCCATTGCTGCCTCTCCAGAAAGCGAGTTTTTCACCAAACCTTGTAACACCTATCAACTGGCCTTTCTTAAGCTCTCTGGAAGACAGTACAACGTACCACTGGTTTTTTATCATGTCTTTTATACCCCCTTAAGATACCTTCTTAGTTCCAAACGGTGTTTATAAAATACAATCAAAAAATTTCCAAAGTAGAGTATAGCCAGTTCGGGCATACCGTTGAAAACCTTCCACATCGTGTAAATTAACAGTGCGGCAAATCCTATCATAACCCTGAAGGCATCTTCTTCCGGCGTTGTTTTGTTTTTGCCTCTTAACCTGTGGAGTATCGAAAAAATTGTGAAAACAGTTCCAAGAACCATGGGTCCTTCCCACTTTGTCAGAACAGACCAAGCTCCAAAGGTCGTTGCGATAGCCTTTCCACCTTTGAATTTCAGAAAAGGTGAAAACGCGTGACCGAGTATTCCAGAAAGTGCTGCAAATGCGATAACATAACGATTTACATGGAAGGATTCGTTCCATACGAAAAATGCTATGGGGAAAGTACCTTTGAAATAATCAAGCATCAGAGCTGGAAAACCGTATTTCCAACCAGCTGCACGCCACAAATTTGATGAACCAGGATTTCCATCTCTAATTTTTCTTAGATCGATACCCTTTATCTTTGCGATTATGTGAGAATACATAACCGCCCCGGATAAAAATTGAATTGTTATTAGAAAAAAGTTTAACATCAATTTTCTCTCCTCCAACGCTATCTTATTTTTATTTCTCTTCCGCGCCACGTGACCTTTTTTAGCACCAGTGTTTTGTAAAGTGAATGGAAAAAGACGGCAGCGAAGAAGGTGAAATGCAACGGATATAGAAAGGCATCGTACCACCTGTAGTCCCCCAGAGGCTTAGAAAGCAAATAGACAATCAGGGAAAATATGAAATATATCATAGACCACCAAAGCGGTGTTCTAAAGGACGTGAAGGAGTAATAAAAACCAGAAATCCATATCAAAGCGAGTAGGAAGCTCAAAATCCCGCCGGTCAAGGCACCTGAAGAAATGTTTTTCGAAAATCCCTCAGACAGTTGTCTGGACCCTTCTGGATACATTCTGAACTTTATAATCCCATTTCCTAAGAAATTCATCACCTTGATCCCGTTTTTTATGATCTTCAAGAACAGAATCTTTGATAGCTGCATGGCCGCCTGTTTTCATATAATCCCTTCGCGAAGTCAGTATCACAGGGCCAAAAGCTCCTTTTGGCCTTTTTGATGGAAAGCCGAGCATGTTACTCGCGTAGACGATCATTAAGTTGAACACCAAATTCAAGTGCTCATAGAACCTCTCGAATCTCTGATAAGGCCAGACGGAAATCAATCCAGGATGTTTCTTATGGATCTCAACAAGAACCTCAATCGCTCCTTCTTCAGGCTCCACATCTGCATCCATGAATATCAGAATTTCTCCACTTGAGTTTTGATATCCGTTCCAGATTGCCCAGGTCTTTCCTACCCAATTTTTTGGCGGATCTTTGGTTAGTCTGATCAATATGAATCTTTCAAAAGCGTCTTTGAAATTTTCTGCTACAGCGCTTGTTCTATCTGTAGAGTTGTCATCAACAACGATAACTTCGTGCGGTTTAACCCTTTGTATGCTTAAAAGTTTCAGAATTTTTCCTATGTTTTTCTCTTCATTTCTTGCAGGTATTATAACAGAGATTTTTCCTACCGGTTCCTTGGAAAAACCGTTGGTGTGAAGGAACCGCTTTCTGGAGAAAAAAAGTAAAGTAAGGATATCAGGAGAGATGAAAATACGATCACAATGTGTAGTAGATTTGGTTCCATTATTTCACCCCAGTTTCACGTATTCTCTGTTCGCCTCCAGTATCTCTTCGAGAAGGTCTTTTGCGTCCTCCACATCGGGTCCGAGGGGATGGGAGAGCAAAGCCTTCAGGGCGAGTTTTTTCGATCTCTTCAGATACGCTTCTATTGTGAGTCGTTCGTACATCTTCACCGCGTGGATGAAGGAAAGAGCAAAGTGATCTCCTTTCCCCTGCGAGAGCGTGTGGACCCTACCGGATCTCACATAACACGGAATCTCGAGAACGTAATCATCCGGGAGGTTTTCGATCGAGCCGTTGTTCCTCGTGTTCACGATGTGTATCTTTCCT
>Ga0065718_1024940_pt1 | contig 46413 bp, 43 predicted proteins | sample GBSCel77sediment_2_FD_59105 | JGI IMG/M metagenome (GOLD analysis project Ga0065718, IMG submission 59105) | Hot spring sediment microbial communities from Great Boiling Spring, Nevada - cellulolytic enrichment CS 77C v3 (version 3) | ecosystem: Environmental > Aquatic > Thermal springs > Hot...
GCACCTTCACACGACGATGTTTGTATCAAAGTCCCAAAGATTGTAGAATAAACATTTATTTGTAAGGAGGCTAAACCAAAGATGCTCTACAAACTGACTGCACATGAAGCAATTGAGCTTATAAAGAAAAAAGAGGTAAAATGTCAAGAGGTTGTTGAAAGTGTCTTTGAGAGAATTAAGCAGGTGGAAGATAAGGTAAAGTCTTATATAACAATTACAGAAGAGCAGGCTTTAGAAAATGCAAAAAAGATTGACGAGAAAATTGCGAAAGGTGAGGATGTTGGAGCTTTGTACGGGCTTCCAATTGCTCTTAAAGACAACCTGTGCACAGATGGAATTAGGACAACCTGTGCATCTAAAATTCTTTATAACTTTGTCCCACCATACGATGCAACTGTTGTAAAAAAGCTAAAAGAAAATCACATGACACTTTTAGGCAAGCTCAATATGGACGAGTTTGCAATGGGGTCATCAACAGAAAACTCTGCTTTCCACACAACAAAAAATCCATGGGATTTAGAAAGAGTTCCGGGAGGTTCATCAGGTGGGTCTGCTGCGGCTGTTGCAGCAGATGAAGCATTCTTTACTCTTGGTTCTGATACAGGTGGTTCTATAAGGCAACCAGCTTCCCTTTGTGGAGTTGTTGGTATGAAGCCCACGTATGGAAGAGTTTCGCGATTTGGACTTGTTGCATTTGCATCTTCTCTTGACCAGATAGGACCTTTGACAAAAGATGTTGAGGATTGTGCTTTAGCTATGAATATTATATGTGGACATGACCCATATGATGCGACATCAGCACCAATTGAAGTTCCTGACTTTACAAAGGCTCTTATAAATGATGTAAAAGGGCTCAAGATAGGAGTTCCAAGGGAATATATGGAAAAAGGAGTAAACGATGAGGTAAAAAAAGCTGTTGAGAAAGCACTTGAACTTTTAAAATCTCTTGGTGCACAGTACGAAGAGTTTTCAATACCAATTGTGGAGTACGCTCTTCCAACTTACTACATTATTGCTTCATCTGAGGCAAGCTCAAACTTAGCAAGGTATGATGGAATCAAGTATGGGTACAGAACACAAAACTATGACGACCTGATAGATTTATACAAAAAGACAAGGTCAGAGGGATTTGGTGCAGAAGTAAAAAGAAGGATTATGCTTGGGACGTATGCGCTTTCTGCTGGATACTATGATGCATACTACAAAAAAGGATTGCAGGTAAGGACGTTGATTAAGCGGGCATTTGATGAAGCTTTCCAAAAGTATGATGTTATTATCACACCAACGAGCCCAACAACTGCATTCAAAATTGGCGAAAAGGTATCAAATCCGCTTGAGATGTATATGTCAGATATATGTACAGTACCAGTTAACATAGCAGGGCTTCCGGCTATTTCGATACCATGTGGGTTTGATTCAAATAATCTACCTATCGGATTGCAAATTATTGGAAAAGCTTTTGATGAGGAAACAATACTAAGAGTTGCATATACCTATGAACAAAACAGCGGATATAGAAACTTAAAACCTCAGAATTTATAATACAGAACTCGATAGATTAAACAAAAGCATTATTTTAAACAAGAGGTGAAAAAGGAAGATGGAATATGAGGTTGTGATAGGTTTAGAGGTTCATGCCGAGCTTGCAACAAAATCAAAAATATTTTGCAGCTGTACAACAGAGTTTGGCGGTGAGCCAAATACCCACTGCTGTCCTATTTGTACTGGTATGCCAGGGGTACTTCCTGTTCTGAACAAAAAGGCGGTTGAATATGCCATAATGGCAGGTCTTGCAACAAACTGCCAAATAGCAAGGTACAGTAAGCAGGATAGAAAAAATTATTTTTATCCGGACCTTCCAAAGGCTTACCAGATTTCGCAGTATGACTTGCCTCTCTGTTACAATGGTTATATAGACATTGAGGTAAATGGGCAAAAAAAGAGAATAGGGATAAAGAGAATTCACATTGAGGAAGATGCCGGAAAGCTTCTTCATGATCAGTGGGAAGAAGGAAGTCTTGTTGATTTTAACAGGTGCGGTGTTCCTTTGATTGAGATTGTTACAGAGCCTGATTTACGTTCCAGCGAAGAGACACGAGTTTTTCTTGAAAAACTAAAAGCAATTTTGCAATACACAGAGGTTTCTGACTGCAAGATGCAGGAAGGTTCGCTCAGAGTGGATGTGAACCTATCTGTGCGCCCAAAAGGTTCAAAAGAATTTGGCACAAGAACAGAAATGAAAAACTTAAACTCTTTCAGGTCTGTTGTAAGAGCTATAGAATATGAGGCAAGGAGGCAAATAGAGGTTTTAGAAAGCGGTGGTGTTATTGTTCAGGAGACAAGGCGCTGGGATGATGCAAAAGGTATAAGTTTATCTATGAGAACAAAAGAAGAAGCACATGACTACAGGTATTTCCCAGAGCCTGACCTTCCACCTATAGTTGTAGACGATAGCTGGATTGAGGAGATTAGAAAGAGAATTCCTGAGCTTCCTGACCAGAAAAAGGAAAGGTATATAAAAGAGTATGGGTTACCAGAATATGATGCCGGCGTTCTTACTTCATCAAAGGCTATAGCAAGCTTTTTTGAAGAGTGCATAAAATATACGCAAAACATAAAGGCTGCAAGCAACTGGATGATGGGAGAGATTATGAGAATCTTAAATGATAAAGGGTTAGAACCTGAGGAAATTGACAATATAAAGATTAAACCAAATCAGCTTGCAAGCCTTATTAACCTTGTTGATAACAAGACAATTTCCAACACTATTGCAAAGCAGGTCTTTGAAGAGATGTTCGACACAGGCAAAGATCCTGAAGTTATTGTAAAAGAAAAAGGACTCGTTCAGATAACAGACAGAAATGTAATTTTAGAGGCTGTAAAACAGGCAATAGTAAATAATCCAAAATCAGTAGAAGATTACAAAAATGGCAAAGACAAAGCATTTGGATTTTTGGTGGGGCAAGTCATGAAGATAACAAAAGGCAAGGCAAATCCACAGCTTGTAAATGAAATCTTAAAAGAAGAACTTGAGAAAATCTAAAACTAAAAAAAGGAGCTTTCTTTTGATATCAAAAGAAAGCTCCCTCTTTTTTGAATTTTTTGAAAAGGTGAGAATGAAAGTGGAAACCAAAAAGTTTGGAATAGAGGAAAGAATCTTAGATAAGATTATCGAAATTTTTAAAAAATATAAGCAAGTTAAAAAAGCTTGTATCTTTGGTTCAAGAGCAAGAGGAGACTACAAAAGAGGTTCTGATGTAGATATATGTATTTGGCTTGAAGATGATATTGAAAACCCAATTTACAAGATTGAGGATGAATTAGAAGAAGTTGATACAATATTGTTATTTGATATTGTTGTATTTAGCAGTATTACAAAAGAAAGTCTCAAAGACAGTATTATAAAAGAAGGAGTAGTTATATATGAAAGAGAGAATAGTAGAGAAGTTTGAAGATTTTAAGAGTGCTCTAAAAAGGTTGGAAGAAGGTATAAGTATAGAGCCAGACAAGGACATCATTATGGATGGTGCAATCCAGAGATTTGAATTTGTATTTGAACTTTCATGGAAGCTAATGAGGGAGTATTTGAAGTATACTGGCTTAGAGATTAACAATCCACGTGGCGTTATAAAGTATGCATATCAAAACGGCGTTATAGAAGACGGTGACAAGTGGCTTAAAATGCTTTCAGATAGAAATATGACTTTACATTTATATAACCAAAAAATGGCTTGGAAAATTTACCAAAACATCAAATTTGAGTATGTAGAGTTATTTAAAAAGCTACTTTTAAAATTTGAAGAAATAATATCTTTTGAGCTATAGAGGTAGCAAATTTGTTGATGAGTTTGTAAAAAAAGGGTAAAATAAAATTGAGAAATTAAGTTTTTAACAAGTAGTCTTTTGAGGAGATGGTAATATGCAAAAGAAAGAAAAAAACAACAATTTTTACATGGCATTTTGTGATGACAGGTTCAAAATAAATAGAATTGCAGTTACCTTTATAGACAAGCTTGAAAGGGAGAGAAATACTTTAAATGCTCTATTTCCAATGGTCTTGATAAGGGGAAACAACAAGTACAAGGATATGAAAGAAATAAATAGATATTTGGACAATATGTATGGTGCAACACTGAGTATTGATGTGGGTAAAAAGGGTGACCTGCAAGCAATTTCATTTGCAGTAAGCTTTTTAAACGATAGATTTGCAGGAGAGAACCTTTACACGAAAGCGTTACAGTTTTTGTATGATATTATATATGGTCCAGTAAAATATGGTGGAGGCTTTGAAGAAGATGCTATTTTGCAAGAGAAAAACAATCTGAAACAGGAAATTGAAAGCAGAATAAACGACAAGGTCCAGTATGCAATTGACAGGTGTATAGAGATTATGTTTGAGGGACAAAATTATGCTCTTTATGAAAAAGGAAATGTTGATGACCTGCAGAAGGTCACGAAAGAAAAGCTTTTTTCGCAGTACAAAGAAGTTGTTACTAAAAAACCTATGTACTTGTTTATTTATGGTGACTATGATGAAGAGATGGCAACATCAAGAGCATTGGAAATTTTTGGAGATGAGCAAAGAGAAGAGGTATTTAATGATTTTTCTATAAGCATGCCATTTGAAAAAACAAGATATGTGACAGAAGAGATGGAGGTAAATCAGGGTAAAATTGCCCTTGGAATAAGAACAAATGTGGATGTGACATCTGAGGATTATTACAAACTTTTGATGCTCAACGGAATTTTAGGAGCATCTCCGAAATCAAAACTTTTTGAAAATGTTCGCGAAAAAGCTTCTTTGTGCTATTACGTATTTTCAAGAATTGACAGATTCAAATCTGTAATGATTATTAGCTCTGGAATTGAGATTGAAAACTATGAAAAGGCTTTGAATCTGATTTTGCAGCAGATAGAGGATATCAAAAATGGGAGGATTGATGATATCGAATATGAAAGTGCAATAAACTATTATAAAACAGCCCTGATGGCTATATATGACAGTCCAAGGGATCTTCTGAGTTTTTATTTAAATCAGGCATTGGTTGGACAAATAATAGAACCCAAGGAAGTCTTTGAAAACCTCAAAAATGTGAATATAGAGGATATAAAAAGGATAGCAAACAGGTTTGAGCTTGATACTGTATATTTTTTGAAAAACAGAGGTGTTGCTAAAGATGGAAAGGATTTATGATGAGGTTCTCAATGAAGAGATTTATATAAACTCATATTCAAATGGTCTGAAAGCTTTTATCATAAAAAAGAAAAATTTCAGCAAGGCATTTGCAGGTTTTGCAACAAAATACGGTTCTGTTGATAGTAAATTTGTTCATCCGAAAACAAAAGAGGTTGTTGAGGTTCCAGATGGCATTGCACATTTTTTGGAACACAAATTGTTTGAGGAAGAAGAAGGAAATGTGTTTGACAGATTTGCAAAGTTTGGTGCAATGGCAAATGCATTTACATCGTTCAAGGAAACAGTCTACTATTTTGTATCAACTCAAAACTTTTATGAAAATTTTGAGATTCTCTTAGATTTTGTGCAAAATCCGTATTTTACTGACCAGAATGTCGAAAAAGAAAAAGGGATAATTGGTCAGGAGATTAGGATGTACCAAGATAATCCAAACTGGAGGGTTTATTTTAATCTCTTGAATGCACTTTATGTAAACAATCCTGTGAAAATTGATATTGCAGGAACCTTAGAGAGTATTCAAAAAATTACAAAAGATGATTTATATTTGTGTTATGATACATTCTATCATCCAAGTAACATGATAATTGTTGTATGCGGTGATGTGGACCCTCAAAAAGTTTTTGATACAATTGAAAGGATGGAAAAGACAAAAGAATATCAAAGCCTGATAGAAAGAATTTATCCTGATGAGCCGGAAAACGTTAATCAAAAAAAGATAGAAACAAGCCTTTCAGTAGCAATGCCAATTTTCTATATAGGATTTAAAGACAATCAAAATGATCTTCCGCCATATGAGATGATAATGAAGGATATCCAAACACAGATAGTGGCTGAGACGCTGTTTGGAAAATCCACGGATTTTTATGAAAAGCTTTATAAAGAAGGGCTTATAAACCAGAACTTTGGTTTTGAGTACAACTGTGAGCCTGAATATTCATTTTTTATGATTGGTGGAGAGAGCAAAGACCCTGAAGAGGTTTACAGAAGAATAACTGAGCACATTGAAGATGTCAAGAAAAAAGGAATTAACAGGGAAGAGTTTGAGAGAGCAAAAAAGGTTGTGCTGGGAAACCACTTGAGAAAGTTTGATAATCCTGAAAAAATTTCTGTTGAGTTTATATACAGTTATTTCAAGGGAGTCAATATTTTTGAATATGTTAAGGAAATCGCTTCTGTATCATTTGAAATGTGTGAGAAAAGGCTCAGAGAATTTTTTGATGAGAGCTTGAGTTGTATATCAATTGTATGGCCGGCAGATTGAAAAAAATAAAAGTATGGAGTAAAAGAAAATGATAGATGATAGCATAGTCTTTCCAGGGCTTGGTTTAAGGTTTGACTTTAGTCCAGTTGCATTTAAGATTTTTGGACTTGAGGTTAGATGGTATGGGATTATAATTGCAATTGGTTTTTTATTTGGTTTTATTGCAAGCATATATTTTGCTAAAAAAGAAGATGTAAACCCAGAGGTTTTGCTTGAGATTGCAATAATTGCAACACCGGTTGCTATAATTTTTGCAAGAGCTTATTATGTGATTTTTAATTTTAAAGAATTCAAAGATAATATTGTTAGTATTTTTGCTATTCGTCAGGGTGGAATTGCAATATACGGGGCTTTAATAGGAGCACTTTTGAGTACGTACATTTATTGCAGGATAAAAAATATTAATTTTTTCAAGATATGTGATGTCGGTGTTCATGGTCTGATATTAGGACAGGCAATAGGAAGATGGGGTAACTTTGCAAACAGAGAAGCATACGGCTATGAGACAAGTCTTCCATGGCGTATGCAGATTTACAGTAGTGAGGCAGGAAGAATAGAGGTTCATCCAACTTTTTTGTATGAGTCTTTATGGGATTTTTTTGTCTTCTTGCTTTTAATATTTCTCAGAAAGTATAAAAAGAAAGAAGGGGATATGTTAGGGTTTTATTTGATATTTTATTCTGTTGGAAGGTTTTTCATAGAAGGGTTGAGAACAGACAGTCTAATGATAGGAAATTTCAGAGTATCTCAAATTGTTGCAGCTTTGTGCATTGTCGCTGGAATAATAATTGTGTCAAGAAATAGAAGGTTGTTTTTCGACAAAATATAGCAAAAAAACAGCACAATGTATTTTTAGAGTATTTTTGTTGACAAAATACGCATTTGGGTTTATAATTAAAATACAATCTTTGTAAGATGGTGGGAATATGATAACAGAAAAGATAATGAAACTGAGAGAAAAGCTGGATGAACTGATTAACAGCAATGCTGATTATGAGTCAATATATCATGTCAGTACAGAGCTGGACAAGCTTATTTTGGATTATTACAAAGAAAAGAACGAGGTCGTGATTAACAAGTTCATTAAAAAAGAAGGGAATGTATAAAAACTTTATTTTGACAGAAAAGAAGCTGATAACGGGGGCAAATTACCACGCTTAATTTAGCTTTTAGAATACAGAAAAATAGGGCAGGTGAAAATCTGTCCTATTTTTTTTTCATTTGTTGAAGGATTTTTCAACTTGGTATAGAATATTTTTATAAAGTGGTGCAAAGTGGAGTAAAGTGGTTTTAATGTTGATAGGAGAATACAAGCATGTGGTAGACAGTAAAGGTAGAATAATTCTCCCTTCTAAATTCAGAGAAGAGCTTGGTGAGAGATTTATACTTACAAAAGGTCTTGACAACTGTCTTTTTGGTTATTCTTTAAAAGAGTGGGCTGTGCTTGAGGAAAAGCTCAAGAAACTTCCACTTACAAGCAAAGAAGCACGGACATTTTTGAGATTTTTCTTTGCGGGGGCTTGTGAGTGCGAGGTTGACAAACAGGGAAGAATTCTTATTCCCCACAACCTCAGAGAGTATGCAGGTATTAAAAAAGAGGTATTTATAATTGGGGTTATGACGAGAATAGAAATATGGAGCGAGGATAACTGGCTCAAAGAGATGACAAATGAGGATCTTTCGGTTGATAGAATAGCACAAAAAATGGAGGAGCTGGGCATATAAGTTTTAGAAGGAGTAGGGGAAAGTTTGATGTATGAACACATACCGGTGTTACTTGAAGAGTCGGTGTCTTTTCTTGTTACAAATCCGGATGGAATTTATGTTGATGCTACTTTTGGTCTTGGTGGGCACTCAAAGAAAATACTGGAAAAGCTTTCTGACAAAGGTTTTCTTGTTGCCATTGATAGGGATTTGGAAGCAATTGAGCTTGGCAAAAGAAAATTAGGAGAATATAAGAATGTAGAGATTGTGCATTCTTCCTTTTCAAAATTGGATGAGGTGCTGAAAGGTTTAGGAATTGAAAAGGTAGACGGAATACTTTTCGACTTTGGAGTTTCCTCTTTGCAGCTTGACAAGCAGGAGAGAGGTTTTTCATACAATAAAGAAGCATTTTTAGATATGAGGATGGATACAACATCAAAGCTCACAGCGTATGATGTTGTTAACTTTTATTCTCAGGAAGATTTGGAGAAGATAATTAGAGAATACGGTGAAGAAAGATTTGCAAGAAGGATTGCAAAAGCTATTGTTGAAAGAAGGAGTAAAAAACCTATTGAAACCACAACAGAACTGAGCAATTTAATTTCTTCTTTAATGCCAAGGCCAAAGGATGGGTCACACCCTGCACAGAGAACTTTCCAGGCCATCCGAATAGAGGTAAACGGTGAGCTTGACGAGATAAAGATTGCGCTTGAAAAGAGTTTGAGGTTTTTGAGCTCTGGTGGAAGGATATGCGCAATTTCTTTTCACTCTCTTGAGGACAGAATAGTAAAAGAGTTTTTCAAATTTCACTCTCTTGAGTGTGTCTGTCCGAAGGATATTCCTGTCTGCGTATGTGGCAAGAAAAAAGAGCTTAACATCATTACAAAAAAGCCAATAACCCCTTCTAAAGAAGAGATTGAGAAAAACAAAAGAAGTCACAGTGCAAAGCTGAGAGTTGCCGAAAAGGTTTGATTATAAAGGGGGTTTTTAAATGCCAAGAACAGGTTCAGCAATTTACAGTGAGGAGTACGGGGAAGGTTATCAGGCGGAAAGAGAAGAGATTGAACAGGAGATTGCCAGAAAAAATCAGATAAGAAAGCAAATCTTAAAACAAAAAAAGGTTGAGAAGGTGAGGTTTTTAAGGAATGTATTGTTTGTTTGTATATTTTGCAGTATGTCAATAATTATTATGTGCGGTTATGTAAATATTACAATTGAGAGAGCAAAACTTGCTCAGCTTCAGAATGAACTTAAATTGCAAACCGATATCAACAAACAGTTAAAGCTTGAGATAGATGGCAAGCTTACTCTCTCTGAGATAGAAAAGATTGCACAGCAGAAGTATTCAATGACTTATCCTGACTTTTCTCAGGTTGTTTATGTCACTGTTCCTTCAACTGAAGAAAAGAATCAAAAGATCGCAGAAGAGGAAAAATCGAATTATAATAATAAAGTGTCTTTGATAATAAACTTTATTAAGAAAATCTTTTAATTTTTTTAAGACCCAAGAAGCTGGAGGAAAAAAGACTTGAAAGAAGCGTCTTTAAGGATAAAAAAGAGAATACTTTTTGTTATGACAGTGTTTTTTTTAAGCTTTGTGTTGTTGGTGGGAAGACTTTTTTATCTTCAGCTAATTAAAGGTGAAGAGCTCAAAAAAAGAGCTTTTTCACAATGGACGCGGGAGAGGCTTGTTGCACCTAAAAGAGGAAGCATTGTAGACAGAAACGGCAAGATCTTGGCAATGTCAATTACAGCTGAGACAGTTGTTGCATCTTTGAATCAGATTAAAGATAAAGAATGGACAGCAAAAGTACTGTCTGGTATTTTGCAGATGGACTATCAAAAGATTTTAAATAAGCTCAATACAAAAGGAGTTTCAGACATCTACATAGCACGCAATATTGACAAAGAGAAGGCAGATAGAATAAGAAAATATGCTCTGCCGGGGATTTACTTGACGGGCGGGACAAAAAGAGTATATCCGAATGGCAATTTTCTTTCTCAGGTTCTTGGTTTTACAGGGATTGACGACCAAGGACTTTCTGGGCTTGAACTTTATTATGACAAGTATCTTCGCGGCAAGCATGGCGCTATTTCAGCACAGACTGATGCAAGCGGCAGGGCTGCACCGTTTTCGGAAGAGTTTTTTAAAAAACCTGTTGATGGATATGACCTAATGCTTACAATTGATGAGACAATACAACATTTTGCTGAAAAGTATGCTCAGAAGGCTTTGTATGATAACAAAGCAAAAAGTGTGACCATAATTGTCGAAAAGGTTAAAACAGGCGAGATTCTGGCCATGACATCAAAACCAGATTTTGACCCAAATAAACCGTTTGAGCTTATATACAAAGATAGGTTTCCTGATTTTGATAAGCTTTCTCAAGCAGAGAAAAACAAAATAGTTCAGTCAATGTGGAGAAACAGAGCACTGACAGACACATATGAGCCTGGGTCAACATTCAAGATAGTCACCGCAGCTGCAGGACTTGAAGAAGGGGTTGTCAATGAGAATTCACAGTTTTATTGCAGAGGTTATGTAAAGGTAGCAAATGCAATAATAAAATGCTGGAGATATTATAACCCGCATGGCAGCGAGAATTTTGTTGAGGGTGTTCAAAATTCATGTAACCCTGTGTTTATAGAGGTGGGACAGAGACTGGGAAAAGAGAAACTTTATAAATATATAAATCTTTTTGGATTTGGACAAAAGACAGGTATAGATCTTCCTGGTGAAGCAAAAGGAATTGTTCAGCAAGTTGAAAAAGTAGGACCTGTCGAACTTGCAACAATTTCTTTTGGACAGGGAATTTCAGCAACTCCCATTCAGGTTATCAGTATGATAAATGCAATTGCAAACGACGGGGTATGGGTACAGCCTCATGTTGTAAAGGCTATATACGATAAGGATAAAAAATTAATAAAATCTTTTGATGCCCCAAAAAAAAGAAGGGTTTTAGATCAGGATGTTGCAAGAAGGTTAAGAAATATTCTTCAGTCTGTTGTAACAAACGGTACAGGTCATAATGCTTATCTTCTTGGCTATAGAGTTGCAGGTAAAACGGGAACATCACAAAAATATGACAAAACATCTAAAAAGTATATAGCATCATTTGGAGGTTTTGCACCGGCAGATAACCCGGAGGTGTCGGTTCTTGTTATTATAGATGAACCTGACCCTTCACTTTATTATGGAGGGTTAATAGCTGCCCCAGTTGCAAGAGATTTATTAAATGATATATTAAGATATTTAGATATTCAACCGCAGTATACAGCTGAGGAACTAAAACAGATAGAGTTTTATAAAGAATATATAGTTCCAAATACAATAGGGATGAACATTGAAGATGCAAAAAAGCAGATGTATAATAACAAGTTCAATGTTAAGGTAATAGGTAATGGAGACAAAGTAATTGATCAAGTGCCTAAAGCCGGATTTATGTTAAAGGAAGGTTCAACAATAATATTATTTACACAGGATATATCACAAACAAGTGCTGTAGCTGTTCCAAGTGTAGTTGGTTTGAGTTTTCAGGATGCACAAAAGGTGCTTTCGAATAGTCTACTCAATATAAAAGTAAGAGGAATAAAAGGAAAGATTATAAGACAAAATCCACAGCCAGGCACAAAAGTTCCAATAGGTTCAATTGTTGAGGTTGAAATTGCTGACAAAGAAAATGCAGAATAGAAAGGGTGAAGGCTTCTTGAAATTAAAAGATTTAATTGAGAATATTGATGTTTTAGAAACAAATGTTGGAGATTTTGATAAAGATATAACTGATATTGCGTACAATTCAAAGAATACAAAAGAAGGCTCTGCTTTTGTGTGTATAAAAGGCTTTAAGACAGATGGACATGAATATATCGATGAGGCAATCCAAAATGGTGCACGTTTGGTAGTTGTAGATGAGTTTTTTGACACGTCTAAAATTGAAGGGAAGATTGATTATATCAAGACTTCAAATACCAGGAAGGCACTTGCTGTAATGTCTGCAAACTTTTTTGCTCGTCCGTCAAAAGACTTTTTGCTTATTGGTGTGACAGGTACAAACGGCAAAACTTCAACAACATTTATGATAAAATCTATACTTGAAGCTCATGGACAGAAAGTTGGGTTGATAGGTACAATCAAAAATATGATAGGCAGTAAAGAAATTGAGGCTCAGCATACAACTCCTGAGTCTTATGACCTGCAAAAACTTTTTTGGCAGATGCGAAATGAAGGTGTTGACAGTGTTGTAATGGAGGTATCTTCGCACTCTCTTGAGCTTTTTAGAGTATATGCCTGTGATTTTGATGTTGGAGTATTTACAAACCTGACTCAAGATCATTTAGATTTTCATGGAACAATGGAAAATTATTTTTCAGCAAAGTTGAAACTTTTCAGTATGAGCAAAAAAAGAGTTATAAATGCCGACGACAGTTGGGGAAAGAGAATTATTGAGATGTATCCTGACTGTGTGACATATGCCAAGGATAGCAATGCCACTGTTTGTGCACGAAATATTAAACTTTATGTTAATAAAAATCAATTTGATCTGTGGTACAATGACAAAAAAGAAGAGATATTACTTAATATCCCGGGACTTTTTTCGATTTACAATAGCCTTGCTGCTGCGGCATGTTGTATTCTACTTGGCATTGAACTTGATACAATAAAAAAAGGACTTGAGAAATTAAAAGCAGTACCTGGGAGATTTGAGATAGTTGAGTCAAACGAAAAGTTTACTGTGGTGATTGACTATGCACACACCCCCGACGGTCTTTTGAATCTTATGAGAACAGTAAATGAAGTTGCAGATGGTAGAAAGGTACTGCTTTTTGGATGCGGGGGAGACAGGGATAGGGCAAAAAGACCAATTATGGGTGAGATTGCTGGTAAGATGGCAGATTTTGTGATTGTTACATCTGACAATCCGCGAACAGAAGACCCGCTCAAGATAATTGCTGATATCTTGGAAGGTATAAAAAAGACAAATGTTGAATATGTAGTCATACCCGACAGGTATGAGGCTATTAAATATGCCATAAAGAATGCAAGAGAAAATGATTTTATTGTTCTTGCCGGGAAAGGACATGAGAATTACCAGATTTTAAAAGACAGAACAATACCGTTTGATGAGAGAGAGGTTGTGAAGAATATCTTAAAGGAGCTAAGAGAATGAGTCTGTGGCTTTCTGAAATTGCAAAAGCTTTAAACGGAGAGCTCAAAAACTTTTCTGACGACATTCTTGTGAGCAGTTTTTCACTTAATAGTAAAAATATAAGCAAAAATACTCTATTTATTCCGTTAAAAGGAACCAGATTTGACGGGCATGATTTTGTTGAAGAGTCTCTGCAAAACGGTGCCATTTCGTTTATTTCTCAGAAAGAATTCAAAAATGTAAGAGTGCCTTATGTGAAGGTCAAGGATACACTTGTTGCACTGCAAGACTTAGCATCTTATGTGAGAGATAAACTAAAAGGGATAACAGTAATTGGAGTTACTGGGAGTGTAGGCAAAACCTCTACAAAAGAGTATATATTCAATGTCTTAAGTTGTAAGTACAAAACTTTCAAAAACCAGGGCAATTTTAACAATCATATAGGGCTTCCATTTTCTATTTTGAATATGCCAGAAGATACACAAATAGCTGTGTTTGAAATGGGGATGAGTAATTTTGGTGAGATTTCTAAACTTTCTCAAATTGCAAAGCCCGATATAGGGGTTATTACAAATATTGGTGTTGCTCATATTGAAAATTTAAAGTCACGATATAATATTTTTCTTGCAAAATCTGAGATTCAAGATGGGATGGCAGATGATGGTATGCTGATTATTAACAATGATAATGACATCTTAAATTTGCATAAAGGAGAGCTAAAAAAGAGAATTATCACCATTGGAATTGAAAACGAGAGCCATTTCAGAGCAAAAAACGTACAAAGACATCAGAACGGATTTTCGTTTGAAGTGGGTGGCTACACATATTTCATAGAAAGTTTTAATTTTCATGACATTTATAACTCTCTTTTTGCAATAGCGGTAGGTACAATTTTAGGAATAGACAGGCAGCTTGTGAAAGAAGCAATCCGCCAAAAGGAGAGGCTAAAAAGAAGATTTGAAGTTATCAAAAAAGGGAGTATTACCATTGTAGATGATACTTACAACGCAAGTACACATTCAATGCTGTCTGCTATAGACAGTATATGTGGGTTTGACGGCAAAAAGATATTAGTGCTGGGCGACATGCTTGAACTTGGTGAGTTTTCTGAAGAGGAACACAGGAAAGTTGGCAGATACATATTGCAAAAGCCGATAGATGTTGTCATATGTACAGGGAAAGATGCGTTTTATATATTCGATGAAGCAAAAAAGAAAGAGGGTTCAAGAGCATATTTTGTTTCAAAAGATGAGTGTTTAGATGTTTTGAAAAGAGAAGTTACAAGCAATTCCACAATCCTTTTTAAGGCTTCGCGGGGTATAAAACTGGATGAGATTGTAGATGAATTTCTCAAGGAGAGGTAAAAGATGTTTGACATTGACACAATACTTGCAACAATAATTTCATTTTTGATTGTTTTAATTGTCATGCCCTTTGTGATTCCATTTTTAAAATACTTGAAATTTGGTCAGGTTGTGCGAGATGATGGTCCCAAAACACACCGCAAGAAAAGTGGTACTCCTACAATGGGTGGGCTTGTTATAGGTTTGAGCATAATCATAACATCGCTCATATTTTACAAAAAGTATCCTGCCATTGGAGCACCGCTGATAGCAACAGTTGCGTTTGGTCTTATAGGTTTTATAGATGATTTCATAAAGGTAGTGTTAAAAAGATCTTTGGGGCTTCGCGCACGTGAAAAGCTGGTACTTCAATTTTTAATCAGTATAACGTTTTTATATGTCATACAAAAACATTTGGGAAGCGACGTTTACCTTCCCATTGTAAATAGATACATTGACTTAAAATGGGCGTATGTTCCTGTGATGTCAGTTTTAATGGTTTTCACTGTTAATGCTGTAAACCTTACAGATGGACTTGACGGTTTGGCAAGCGGTGTGACAATGATAGTTTCTTTGTTTTTAGCCATTATCTCTATATTTTCAAAAAATCATGATATGGCAATATTTAGCGGTACTATTGTTGGAAGCTGCATGGGTTTTTTGAGGTACAACGCGTATCCAGCTGTTGTTTTTATGGGAGACACAGGGTCTCTGATGCTGGGTGGTTCGATATTTGCAATTGCTGTGGTGTTAAAACAGCCTGTGCTTGTTTTGATTGTAGGTGGGCTGTATATCATAGAGGCCATCTCTGTGATACTTCAAGTTATATATTTTAAGCTTACAAAAAAGAGGATATTTAGGATGGCGCCTTTGCACCATCATTTTGAGCTTTTAGGTTGGGATGAAGCAAAGGTTGTTGTTGTGTTTTGGATATTTACAATTTTGTTTTGCTTGCTTGCCCTGGCGATGATACAGTTGAAAATTTAGGGGTTGGAGGTTTTAAAATTGGATTTAAAAGGTAAAAGTGTTTTGGTAGTAGGTCTTGGCAAAAGTGGATTAGCTTCTGCGAATTTTTTAAAAAAACAGGGGGCTTTTGTTATAGGTTTTGATGAGAAAGCAGAAGACCAGTTCAAAAAAGAAGATAGAAATTGTGCAGAAGAATCATGTGATGAAATCTATTATTGTGAGATTCCCGATGAGGTGATAGACAAGGTTCAGCTTGTTGTTGTTAGTCCCGGAGTGCCGCTTAGCAAAAGGATTGTTGTGCTTGCTCACAAAAAGGGTGTTGAGGTCATTGGTGAGATTGAGCTTGCGTACAGGTTCTGCAAAAGCAAAAATATTGTGGCCATCACCGGTACCAATGGCAAGACAACAACTACAACTCTTGTAGGAGAGATTTTAAAAAAGCAGCATAAGGATGTAGTTGTATGTGGTAACATTGGTCTTCCATTTATTGATACGGTAGAAACATCAAGTGAAAATACTATTTTTGTGCTTGAGATATCAAGTTTTCAGCTTGAAACAATAAAGTACTTTAAACCAATGGTTGGATGTATTCTCAATATCACTCCTGACCATCTTAACAGGCACATGACAATGGAGAATTATATAAAAGCAAAGATGAGAATCTTCGAAAATATTGATGAGACAGGATATACAGTCCTCAACTTTGACAATAGCGTAACCCGTGACTCGATAGGATTAGCAAAGGGGAATGTAATAGTATTTTCAAAAAATAGAAATCAATTCAAAAATGTGGTGTTTATTGAAGAAAACAAAATCTATTTTACTTTTGAGGGTAAAACTCAAGAGGTTATGAGAAAAGATGAGATATTTATACCTGGCGAGCACAATTTAGAAAATGCGCTTGCAGCTATTGCCTGCACTTTGCCTTTTGGGGTGACAAAAGATACCATTAAATATGTGCTGAAGAATTTCAAAGGGGTGGAACACAGGATAGAGTTTGTAACAGAGATAAATGGTATAAAATTTTATAATGATTCAAAAGGAACAAATACTGATGCGGCTGAAAAGGCAATCAATGCTTTTGAAAGTCCAATAATTTTAATTGCTGGGGGATATGACAAGGGAGAAAGTTTTGAAAGATTTGCAGGTTTGATAGCTAAAAAGGTCAAGAAAGTATTTTTGCTCGGTCAGACAAAGCAAAAGATTGCCAGCGAACTTGAGAAAATAGAGTATCGAAACTTTGAGTTGGTGTCCAGCTTGAAAGAGGCAGTAGAGAAGAGCTTTAAATATGCAAAGAGCGGTGATATTGTACTTCTGTCACCTGCATGCGCAAGTTGGGATATGTTTGAAAACTATGAGCAGAGAGGAAAAATGTTTAAAGAGTATGTAAATGAGCTTTTGACATAGGGATGTGAATATCAAGGATGGAAAAGAAGATAATTGACTATCCGCTTTTGTATATCACTCTTTTACTTTCGCTCATTGGAGTTGTAATGATATTCAGTGCAAGTTATTACTATGCATATTATCAGTTCCACGACAGTTATCATTTTTTAAAAAAACAAGTAATAGGTCTTGTGCTGGGTTTAATAGTTATGTATATAACAAGTCAAATTGATTACAGAGTGTGGAAAAAGTTTGCTATTATGCTTTATATAATAGCTGCAATATCGCTTGTAGCAGTTTTAATTCCAGGTATAGGCAAGCTTGTAAACAACGCACGCAGATGGATTGACATTGGTCCTGTTCAGTTTCAGCCATCGGAGCTTGCAAAGTATGCTCTTGTGATAACTCTTGCTACGTACTTTGACCGTGTTGACAAACCAAAATCGAGATTTAAAGTTTTTGTTATTTCAATGCTTTTAACAGGGCTTTTTTTTGCACTGATATATAAGGAGCCGAATATGAGTACTTGCATATTGATACTTGGGATTTCGATGCTCATGCTTTTTGCATGGGGGCTTAATCTTGGCTATTTTATAACACTGGGTACTTTGGCTGTGCCCATTTTGTACTACCTAACAACCAAAGAACAGTACAGAATGGAAAGAATACAGACTCTTTTTAATCCATGGGCTGATCCAACAGACAAAGGGTACCAGATAATTCAATCGTTGTACGCTATTGGATCTGGTGGGCTTTTTGGTATGGGGCTTGGTCAGAGTAGGCAAAAACTATTGTACATTCCGGAGCCCCACACAGATTTTATATTTTCAATCTTGTGTGAAGAACTCGGGTTTGTTGGGGCTATATTTGTGATAGTTCTGTTTGTCCTGTTTGTATGGAGAGGGATTGTTATTGCGCTAAATAGCCCTGACAGGTTTGGCACACTTTTGGCGTTTGGTGTCACAAGTATAATAGCATTGCAGGCAATCTTGAACATTGCTGTTGTAACAGGTTCAGTGCCGGCTACAGGTGTGCCACTACCTTTTATAACATACGGGGGAACTTCAATAGTGTTTCATCTTTTTGGTGTAGGACTTTTGCTGAGCATTTCAAGAAGGATCAAGGTGAGATAGCAATGAAACATGAAAATAAAACATTAATATTTAGTGGTGGCGGAACTGGAGGTCATATTTATCCTGCAATTTCAGTTGCCGATTTTTTGAAAAAATCTGATGAGAACATTAATATAATCTTTGTTGGGACAAAAGATGGATTGGAGGCAAAGATTGTACCCGAGGCTGGTTACAAGATAGAGTTTATAGAGGTAAAAGGTCTTAAAAGACAGTTGACGGTAAAAAATGTTGAAGTATTAATAAAGTTTTTAAAAGGACTTAAACAGGCTAAGAAGATATTAAAGCGATACAAACCAGCTACCGTATTTGTAACAGGAGGTTATGTATCACTTCCTGTTGCGTTTGCTGCAAAAAGTCTTGGAATAAAGATTATTTTGCACGAACAGAATGCTTTTCCGGGTCTTGCTACCAGGATAATTTCAAGATTTTGTGACAAAGTTTTGATAAGTTTTGAAGAAAGCAGAAAATACTTCAAAAAAAGCAAAGATATCATTTTAACCGGAAATCCTATCAGGCTTGAGATTTTGAATTACAATCAAAGTCAGGCAAAACGTGAGATTGGAGTTGAAGGTAAGACTACTGTTTTGATAGTAGGTGGAAGCAGAGGTGCAGAAAACCTGAACAGCGCAGCGATAAGACTTGCAAAGTCTTTTGAAGGTAACAGGGATGTACATTTTATCCTTTCGACAGGTGAGAAGAAGTTTGATGATGCAAAGAGTTATGCTAAGCAGTTGAATGCGCTGACAAACATAAGTTTGTATCCATATATTATGGAGATGCCAAAATATCTTGCTGCTGCTGACATTGTTGTCTCAAGAGGTGGTGCTATAGCTATTTCTGAGATAACTGCTCTTGGCAAGCCAAGCATTATTGTCCCATCACCATATGTTGTTAACAATCATCAAGAATACAATGCAAGAGCACTTGAAAGGCAAGGGGCGTGTTTTGTTTTACTTGAAAATGAACTTGAGGAAGATAAGCTTAAAATTCTTGTGGAAAGACTTATATATGATAAAGAGTTGTATACTTCAATGCAGAAAAAAAGCAAAAACCTTGGAAGACCTGATGCAACTGAAAATATAGCGAAAATAATAAGAGAATATATCAAATAAGTTTTGTAACAGCTACTGGCGCTAAAGAATAAAATAATATGCGACGGTTTGCTTAAAAAGTTTGGAAGAAAAATGCAAAAACTTATCATATATGGTCCAGCAAAGCTCATGGGAGAAATTGAGGTTGAAGGTGCCAAAAATGCAGTACTTCCAATATTAACAGCTTCTATTTTAGCCGAAAACAAGGTTGTTATCACAAATGTACCTGATATTGCTGATGTGAAACACACATTGGAGATTCTTAAGTATCTTGGATGTAAGATTTTGTTTGAAAACAATACAGTGGTGGTAGATAACAGGTCAATCAAAAAATTTGTAATTCCGCCTGAATATACTAAGTTGATGCGTTCGAGTATTCTTTTTATGGGAGCACTTTTAAGTAAGTTTAAAAAGGTAGAGCTATCTAATCAGACCGGGGGGTGTGAGATAGGACAAAGACCAATAGATCTTCATATTTTGGCTTTTAGACAGCTTGGAATAGACGTATCTGAATATGATAGCAGGATAATATGCAAATATGAGAAAATTAAAACTGGTGAGATATTTCTACCGATTCCATCGGTTGGAGCAACAGAGAATATAATTCTTGCCTCTGTGTTTTGCGATGGTGAAGTAGTGATAAAAAATGCAGCAAAAGAACCTGAGATAGCAGATCTTTGTCATTTTTTGAACAAACTTGGTGCAAAAATTAAAGGTGCAGGCACTCACATAATTAAGATTGAGGGTGTGAAAAAATTAAAGAATGAAGAGGTAGTACACAGAGTTATACCTGACAGAATTGTGGCAGGGACGTACCTGTGTGCAGTTGCTGCATGTGGAAAAGAAGTAGTTTTGAGAGGAGTATTTCCAAGACATTTAGATTCAATTTTGCATATTTTAAAAAGTGCGGGGTGTAAAATTAGAGAGTCAAAGAATGAGATTTGGATAAAGAAAGAAGGAAGGTTAAAAGGCGGTCAGCGGATAACCACACATTACTACCCTGGTTTTCCCACAGATCTTCAGGCTCCTGTTTGTAGTACATTTGTGGTTGCGGATGGGGTAACTATAATCAAGGAGACCATTTTTGAAAACAGGTTTAAGCACATTCCAGAACTTGTTAAAATGGGTGCTGATATACATGTTGAAAAGGATATTGCAGTAATAAATGGAGTTGAGAAATTGAGGGGCTGTCGGGTCTTTGCTCGCGACTTGAGAGGAGGAGCTGCACTTTTTGTGGCAGGGCTATGCGCAGAAGGAGTAACAGAGGTTTTGGAGGCAGAGTATATTGACAGGGGTTACGAAAAAATAGAGGAGAAATACTCTTACCTTGGGGCAAAGATTTTAAGAGAAAAAGGTGAGTGAATATTTAAAAATGGGTAGATTAAGTATAAGGATTAGTGTATTATTAATGTTAGGGATTCTTGTTTCTCTTTTTATTTTTAACTTGGATTACTTTGACGTGAAGCATTTTAGTATACATAATTTGCAAAGAGTTAAAAAAAATGATATCATAAAAATAATACAGCAATATCAAAGTCAGAATATACTGAGTATAAACACAAAAGAGATTAAGCAAAAACTTTTAGAAAATCCTGAAATAGATGATGTTAAAATAAAAAGAAGGTTGCCTAATACACTTGTGATTGATGTGTATGAAAAACAAACAGCGGGTCTTATAAGATACTTAAATTCATATATAGAGATAGACAAAAAAGGATATGTAATAAGAATAGATGGAGATTTACGTGAAAATTCGATTATATTTAATGGGCTAAAAGTGACTCAGGTAGCAGTTGGAAAAAGAATTATAACAACAGATGAGTTCTTACTACAAAAAGCAATTGAGGTATCTCAAAGTCTAAAGAAGTTTAATGCGTTTCATACTTTTAAAGTCAAAGTCATAGAAATCTTATTAAAAAATGTAAACGACATTGAATTGAAGATGGACAAGCTAACTGTAAAGCTTGGGGATGGGTCAGATATAGATTACAAATTGAAGCTTTTGAAAAGTGTGTACGATAAATTACCAAAAAATGTAGAAGGTATTATAACAATAAACTCAAATGGAATTGCCACGTTCAGTCCAAATACTGGGGAGGACAAATGAAATAATATGAGGGTAAAAATTAAAAAACCAACAGGCGGCCAGATTTCTATTGCTCTTTTGTTATTAGTTTTGGGGATTTTGATGTCCATGCAGATAAAAAGTGTTAGGCAGAGCAACGAACTTAAAAACTTGGAAAAGGCAAGAGCTATTGAGCTTGCAGAACAGATAAATCAGCTGAGAAAAGAAAACGTAAGTCTTCGCCAGCAAGTTTATGATTTGGAGATAAAACTTAAAGAGTATCAGGATTCAGCAGCAAGTATCAGTAAAACAACCGAGCTATTGAAAGAGGAGCTTGACAAGGTTAAGATTTTAGCAGGACTTACTGATGTAGAAGGACCAGGTATTATTGTTACTCTTGATGACAGCAAAATTCCTTCCCAGTCAAATGTTGATCCAAATAGTTTTCTACTGCATGATTCAGACATTTTGCAAGTCATAAACGAACTTCGGGCAGCAGGAGCAGAAGCTATAGCAATAAACGACCAGAGAGTGGTTTCAACTACAGAAGTAAGATGTGCAGGACCAACTATAAGCATAAACAACACAAGGTATTCTGCACCATACATAATAAAAGCAATCGGTGACCCAAAAATTCTTAAAAATTCTCTTGAGATGCGGGGAGGTATTATAGATCTTTTAAAGGAATTTTCTATAGAAGTTAAGATTGAAGAAGCATCAAAAATTGTGATTCCACGTTATACAGGGGTTTTGAAATTTAACTACGCAAAGATAAAAAGTGAGGGAAGCTGATGAGAGGATGATAGTTCTTGTAATTGCTCTATTGATTGGAATATTAATAGGGCTTTTTATTCCAATAAGTATTCCTCAGGATTATTCATCTTATGTTGCAGTTGGTCTTCTTGCAGCACTTGATTCTATATTTGGTGCTTTAAAGTCAAATTTGAAAGGTGATTTTAAAGTTGATATATTCATTTCTGGATTTGTAGGTAATACGCTAATAGCCATGCTTCTTGCTTATATGGGTGACATGCTTGGCATTCCGCTGTATCAAGCAGCGGTTGTGGCTTTTGGTGTCAGGATTTTCCAAAATTTTGGAGAAATGCGCAGAGCTATTTTGGTAAAAAACAAGAGTTTTTCTAAGGAGGAGAAAAACCAATGATTAGTTTTGACACAGAAAAGATGACCATTGCGCAATTGAAAGTTGTGGGTGTTGGTGGAGCGGGAAACAATGCAGTCAACAGAATGATTGATGTTGGAGTTTCAGGTGTAGAGTTTATTGCTGTGAATACTGACAAGCAGGCTCTTCAACGTTCAAAAGCACATTATAAGATTCAAATAGGGGAGAAGATCACAAAAGGACTTGGAGCGGGGGCAGACCCGGAGATTGGAAGAAAAGCAGCAGAGGAGAGCAAAGAGGATATAGCCCAGGTTTTAAAAGGAGCAGACATGGTATTTATTACAGCGGGAATGGGTGGTGGTACAGGAACTGGAGCTTCACCTGTTGTTGCTGAGATAGCAAAAGAGCTTGGAATACTGACTGTTGCTGTTGTTACAAGACCATTTAAAAGTGAAGGCGCAAAGCGAAGGATTAACGCAGAAAAAGGAATAGAAGAACTGAAAAAAATTGTGGATACAATAATTATTGTGCCCAATGATAGACTTTTTATGCTTTCAACGAATAAAAGTCTCAAAATTTCAGATGCATTCAGAATGGCTGATGATGTACTAAGACAGGGTGTTCAAGGAATTTCTGATATTATATTAAATGCTGGACTTATAAACGTTGATTTTGCGGATGTGAAAGCAATTATGATGAACAAAGGATACGCACACATGGGAATAGGTAAAGCAAAAGGCGACGAGAAAGTACTAAAAGCTTTAGAGCAAGCTATAAATAGTCCACTTCTTGAGACTTCTATAAAAGGAGCAAAAGGTGTTCTTGTAAACTATACAGGAAATCCTGAAGAACTATTACTTGATGAGATAGAAAGAGCAAATGAGCTTATTTCTTCTGAAGCTGATGAAAATGTTAACTTTATAATGGGTATTGTATTCAATGAAGAAATGAAAGATGAGGTACAGGTTACTGTAATTGCTACTGGCTTTGATACAACAGAAGAACAGCAACCAGTTGCTCAGAAAAATAAGAGCACACTGACCAAGGCAGATAATTTGCAAAATCTTTTTCAGGACGATGACATATTTGAAATTCCAATATTTCTAAAAAATAAAAATAAATAAAACAAAAGGGGCTTTCCAATTAAAAGTTGGATAGCCCCTTTGTAACAATAAACAAGTTTTTAGAAAGTAATTTCAATAAACTCTTTTTTATTTTCCAATTTAAAAGTGGATTTTTTGTCTTGACATGAAATCTCATAATCCCCCATATATCCTGAAAAATTTGCTGTGCCATTTTCATCAGTAACCAATGTTAACTTATCGATCCACCATTCACCTTTGATGAGTTTATACAGTTCATAATACACCGGTTTTACTCTACCATCTTTTGTGATAAATCCAGCAGGAGCATTGAGCCATCCACCATCCAGGAAATTCCACCAGGTAATAGCCTCGACCATGGGATGGGCAAAAAGAGTTTTATAATGCATTACTGCTTCCATTGCTTGACGCTCTTCACCTTCAGGTGTGCTTGGCCACTCGTCAACTTTATAATCATTTAAATCCTCAATCTCTGGTGGCATAAGGTTTCCTGAAATAATAGTAGTTTCTGTAAAGTGAATAGGTATATTAAAACGAGAGAATCTTTCTAATATTTCCTGAGTTTTTTCAACTCCCCAGTATCCCTGGTGCATATGAGACTGAATTCCTATTGCATCAATTCTAACTCCTGCCTCAAGTAGTCCTTCAATTAAAATTTCATACGCAACAGATGTATTAAAGTCGTTTATAAGAAAAATTCCGTCTGGATTTGCTTCTATTGCTGCAGAAAATACTTCTTTCACAAGCCGTATTCGTCCAAGTTCTTTGCAGATTCTTGTAATACCATTATCGTATTTATTAAATATAGGCATAATTACTACTTCATTTATAACATCCCACATATCAATTAAGCCTGCAAATTCGCTTACTTCTCGGCGGATTCGCTCAAGCTGAGCAAACAGTATTTGTTGATTATCCATTTCAAGCAGCCATGGAGCTGTGAGTGTATGCCAGCACAAAGGATGTCCTTTTACAGTACATCCTTTACTCAAAAGCCACTCTGCTGTTTTTTTAAGTCTTATGGTATCGGGTTTACCTTTAACTGGTTCAAATCTTGCCCAGTAAAAAGGCAGAGTAGCAAAATTAAATAGTTCCAAAAACTTTTCAAAAACTGTTTCAAATTTTTCCTTTTCTTTTCCTTGAAGTTCATCATTAGCAAAAGGTACAACTGAAAATTCAGCGCAACCAAACAAAAATTTATGTTTTGTCTGTCTTACTACTACCTCTACATTTTTCAAGGGTGTACCATCTACCCTTTTTATTTTCAATGTGACTGTGCTTTTACGATGTTCATAATTACTCATAAATTTGTTCCTCCTTCATTTTTACTTAAAATTGATTTACATTTATTTTTGCAAGTTTACAATTTCACCGCTTTTGATCTCAACAGGTCGTCCATTAACACTTATCCACACTGAAATAGCTGATGGATTATATACAATATCTCTACTGACTGAGAATTGAAGACTTTTTAGAGCTTTGATATATCTGACTATTTCAATATTTGTTGCATACCAGATATCATCCTTTCCCGCCATCAATTTGCAGAAACTTTCTATTAAATGCCAGTTATTTTTTCTTTCAAATTCAAAACTATGTCCCCAGACATACATTAGTTTTAATTTTCCCTTATAATCATACTCTAAAAATTTCCGTCCAAGTTCCAATAAATTGTCATCATGATGACAAGTTGGAGCCCAGGTTAAAAAGTTTGACGGAATACGAAAATCATGGTGTGATTCTATCGTTCTTGCATATTCAATACCAAGGCTTGGTAATATACTTACAATTTCTTGGTTATACACTCCATAAGGATAAGACATACCTTTGACCGGGTAACCAACTAATGTCTCTAAATTTTTTCTGTCTTCTAAAATTTCTTCAACTACAGCCTCAATTGGAATACAATCCATGAAAGGATGTGTTTTAGTATGCACAGCAACTTCATGACCGTGGTATAATTTTGCCACTTCATCAGACGAAATAAAAGATTCTTTGCCAAAGTTATCAGAGTTTAAATGGAAAGTACCTTTAATTCCATATTCATTAAAAATTTCTACAAGTTTTCTATCGTATATTTGTCCGTCATCATAACTCATTGTCAGTGCTTTTGTTTTACCAAAAGGAAATAGTTCAAACTTTACATCCATTTGAATTACCTCCTAAGTTAATAATTTTCAATCTTCTGTTGTAAATGGTGAAGCGGGCAAACCTTCTTTATTATAAAGATTTGCTCCTTCTGGATTATCAGCCCATGCATACCGAACATAAGCAGGATTTGAGATACTTTCGTTCCATACTATAACTTTGTTATCTTCTATGACAGCTTTAGCCCAGGTAAATTTTTTGTCACTTCCAGCAATTGCAAAATGTTTAAGTTCGCCACCTCCTTTTGCAACAAGACCACTGCCAACTTCTGAAAATTCAATAATTACCTTATTACCTTCAATCTTTGCAGACTTATAAAGTGGACCAGAAGCAACAAGACTTTCTTCGCCATATGCAATTTTTCGTGCAAGTAGAGCAAGTCTTTCTCCCACATCTTTTTTGTTAGAAGGATGCAGATCATTCCATTCCCCTAAGTCAATGGTAACAGCCATGCCTGTATTTGGAACGACGAGTGTCTTTCGTTGCTGTTCTCTGAGTTCAGCCCACTTACTCTCTGATGGCTGGGACTTTGCCTCCATAAAGTTTGCCAATTGCACATACAAGAAAGGGAAGTCACCCTGTCCCCACTTTTGCCTCCAATCGGCTATTAACGCACAGAACTTCTTATGATATCCTTTAGGGTTATCAGTGTTTGATTCACCCTGATACCATATAACACCTTTAATGCTGAATTTTAAAAGCGGTGCAATCATGCCATTGAACAATCCTGCAGGTTTGTACTCGAAGAAAGTCATAGATGGTAGAGGCTTTTCAGCTACTGCACCAACTCTGTATTTCCACTCGCCTTCTAAGCTGATTTGGTAATCTTCAGTGAAAAGTTTGTAAGGCTTGCCTTTGACAAACTCTCCGTTACCATCGTTACTTACAACTCTTATAGCAATTACATTTTCACCTGGTTTAAGTAGGTGCTCAGGGACCTCGTATTTTCTTGGAGGATAACGATAGGAAGTTGAACCTACAAGAGTACCGTTAATATAAGTGTGATCACTGTCAACTATTGTACCCATGTAAAGCTTTGCGGGTTTGCCGACCACAGAAGCAGGTACAGTTACTTTTTTCCTAAACCATACCACTCCTTTCAAAGAATCTAACCCTATTTCTTTCCAAGAAGCTGGGAGTTTAACAGTTTGCCAGTCCGAGTCATCGTAGTTAGGATCAAACCATGCAGGCTTACCTTTTTTCATGCCTTTATCCTCTTTGTTTAGTTTTTCATACCAGGCACTTATCTCGGCTTCTTCTTTTTTCTTTATGCTTTCTATATAGCCGTCAACCTTGAGCTGTTCGAGTACTTTCAAATTTTCAGGAAATTGTTGTAAGGCATCTTCACTAAGCCACGCTTCAATCGGAGTTCCACCAACGCATGCTTTAATCAAGCCTATGGGCACATGGTACTTTTCAAATAATGCCTTGGCAAAAAAATATCCCACAGCTGAAAACCGAAGAATGGTATCCTTAGTAGCTGGTTCCCAGCTACCTTCTTCCAAATCTTCTTGAGGTCCTTTGAAGTCATACCTGTCAGGCACAGTGAACTGTCTTATGAAAGGATTGTCGCAATTAGCTATCTCCTCTTCGTAAATATCTTTTACTCTTTCCATGGGCAAAACCATATTCGATTGACCAGAACAAACCCACACATCTCCTATTAGTATGTTGTTTATAGTGATACTTTTTTGAAATGTCTCTATTACCATAAAATAAGGTCCGCCTGCTTGCAGCTCAGGTAAAGTCACTTCCCACTTGCCATCAGTGTTGGCAACAGTACTGTATGATTTGTCCAAAAAGTGTACTGTAACTTTTTCTTCTGGTAAAGCCCAGCCCCATATTTTTATCTTTTGGTCTCTTTGCAGTACCATGCCATCACTTATCAACCGGGCCAATCTAAGTGCCATTAGCAATCCCCTCTTTCGCATATGTATCTTTTAAAAAACATCGAAGGTTTATTGAAAAAATTATATACAAAAAAAAGGTTCAATAACTTGCGATAAGTAATGATAAAGTACTATCGCAAGTAAGATCTTTTTAACAGGTAAAATTGTTTCTTATCATCAAAAGGAAATCGATTTCAAACTTTATTAAAAACAACAAATACTTTGTAGCTGTTGTTACTCTTTATTTTAGCATAACTTCTGAATTATATCTATCCGAAAATAATTGGAAATTAAGTTAACAATCTTTTGTCATATCCACGACAATTGTTTAATTCTTGTATTCTCTCAAGTAATCTTTTAAAGCTAAAAATTTTTTGCTTGTTATTGGTACAGAGTTTCGGTGGAAGTTAAATAAAAAATGGTTTATTTTTTGCAAAAAATTGTTAGAAATTTGTTTTTGGTAAGGAGGACCAGTTGAAACTTTTTTGACATAATTTTTACCTTTGCAGGAATATAATTATTACTTAGAAATAACTCTTTTGAGGACAAATAGTGCGAGAGGAAGATGATTATTTATGCAGATGTATATATATTGGAAAATTTAGTTATAAATTATTTTATTTTTCTTGTGACATCATATTTACTCAAAACAAATGTTAATAGTTTTAAGATTTTGCTCATAAGTATTCTTGGGGCTTTTTATTCGCTGTTTCAATTTTATCAGCCTCTGCAATTTTTGTACTCTCCTGTTGGAAAAACAATTGTTTCAGTTTCTCTTGTATATTTTACCTTTTTGCCAAAAAACTTTTTTGGGTTTATCAGACAACTTCTTAGCTTTTACCTTGTAACAATTATGTTTGGTGGAGTGGGATTTTTCGTTTATTACCTTTCACGAAATAGTATTGAGTACTCTGTACAGCTAAAACTAAAAAATGTGCTACTTGCACTTGGCATTTCGCTAATTGTGTTCAAGCTGTCATATGAGCTTATAATTAAAAAGGTCTACAAAGATTCACTCATAAGGTATATAAGATTCAAGATAAATCAGTCAGAGTACAGATGTGTGGGATATGTAGATACAGGTAATAACTTAAAGGAACCTTTTTCTGGCAAACCTGTTGTAATTGTTGAAAAAAAGCTTCTTGAGATGGGTGAAGACGCAAAAGATATATGTTCAAAGGATCTTGAAAAGCTTCAGGAACTTTTTGGAAACAGAATTGTTTTAATACCTTACAATTCAATTGGTCAGGAACATGGAGTTTTGGTGGGAGTTATACCCGATGAGTTTTATGTGTCAGAGAACAAAAACACATGGATAAAAAAAGATGTGGCAATTGCCTTGTATGACAAAAAGATTTCAAACAGGTACTCAGCACTGCTCGGGCCTGATTTAATCTGATTTTTTAAAGGAGGAGTGATTTTCATGAAATTTGAGTCCAAGATTCTCCAATATGTATTGAAAACCTTGGAAAAGCTTGGTTTCAAACTTTTGCAAAACCAGGTAATGGAAATTTTTTATATTGGTGGATGTGACACACTTCCGCCACCACTTACGCCTGACGAAGAAGCCCAGATTTTATACAGGATTCATTACCAAGGAGAAGAAGAATTAAAAAAGCTGTTAATAGAAAGAAATTTGAGGCTGGTTGTCTACATTGCGAGAAGATTTGAAAATACAAAGGTTAACCTTGAAGATCTTGTTTCAATAGGCACAATAGGTTTGATTAAAGCGATAAATACATACAATCCAAATAAGAATATAAAACTTGCTACTTACGCCTCTAAATGTATAGAAAATGAGATTTTGATGTTTTTAAGGCGAAATTCTAACAAAAAGCTTGAACTGTCGATAGACGAGCCACTAAATGTTGACTGGGACGGCAATGAGCTTTTACTCTCTGATGTTCTGGGGACTGATACAGAGGAAATTTACAATAGAATTGAGAGTAATGTAGAAAAAGAAGCGCTTTTGCAGGCAATTCAAAAGCTTCCGTCAAGGGAAAAAAAGATTGTTGAACTAAGATTTGGATTTGGAGATGAGGGTGAGAAGACTCAAAAAGAGGTTGCAGATATGCTGGGAATATCCCAAAGCTATATTTCACGCTTAGAAAAAAAGATTATTACAAGACTCAAAAAAGAGCTGGCAAAGATTATATAATATGAAAATCTATTTCAGAATAATTGCCTTCCCAAAGGTTAATAATAAACCATAGCTTGAAGTTTTAAAAAAGGGGAGGTAATTATTAAATTGAACAAGGTAGAGATTTGTGGTGTGAACACATCAACTCTCCCCGTTTTGAGCCATGAAGAAAAATTTGAGCTTTTGAAAAGGATGAAAGAAGGAGACAAAGAAGCAAGAAGAATTTTTATTGAGGGGAATTTGAGACTTGTTTTGAGTGTTGTTCAAAAGTTTGCAAACAGGGGCGAGAACTTAGATGATTTGTTTCAGGTAGGTTGTATTGGACTTATAAAAGCGATTGATAATTTTGATCTTTCACAAAATGTCAAGTTCTCCACATATGCAGTGCCGATGATAATCGGAGAGATAAGAAGGTATCTGAGAGATAACAATTCCATGAGAATTTCAAGGTCGTTGAAAGACACAGCCTATAAAGCTTTGAAGATAAAGGAAAAATATATAAATAAAAATCAAAGAGAACCAACATTAGAAGAGATAGCAAAAGAACTTTCGATCACCAAAGAAGAGCTTGTTTTTGCACTTGATTCCATTCAGGAGCCGATATCTTTGTATGAACCCGTATTTCAAGATAGCAGTGACACAATGTATGTTGTGGAAAAACTGTGCGACCAGAAATCATGCGAAAATGTTTGGCTTGAGGAAATATCGTTGAAGGATGCCCTCAGCAAACTGACAAAGCGTGAAAAAGAAATTCTGTATTTGCGTTATTACAAGGGAAAAACTCAGATGGAGGTAGCAAGAATTGTGGGAATTTCACAGGCACAGGTGTCAAGAATTGAAAAAAGTGCAATAGGACATATCAAGAAGTATATCTAAGATTTTGTTGTTGACAATTTATGCATTCAAAATTTATAATAATCTAAAATTGACAAAAGCCTTTTACCTTAAAAGGTAGGGTAAGGTAAAAGGCTTGTAAATTTTTTGAGGGGGCAATGGCTCAATGGCTTTTATTGAAATGACTATTCCAGACTATTTTGATATGATAGCTGCAAAGTATGCTGACAATCCTGCTGTCATTTATCATCATGAAAAGATTTACCTTACATATTCCCAGTTCAAAAAAATGGTGGACGATGCAGCGAAAGGCTTTATGGCAATTGGAATTCAAAAAGGAGAACATGTTGCTGTATGGGCAACAAATAGGCTTGAGTATCTTATTTCAATTTTTGCCTTAGCCAAGATTGGAGCAGTACTTGTTACTGTAAATACCAACTACAAGATATATGAGCTTGAGTATCTTCTCAGACAATCTGACAGTTCCACTTTAATATTCACAGAGGGATTTAAAGATTCGAACTATCTTGAGATTGTGAAAAAACTCAATCCACAGCTTCAGGCGTGCAAAAAAAGAGAGCTTGAAAATCCAAATCTACCGTGTCTTAGAAGACTTGTTTTTGTCGGGCAAGGCTCCCATGATGGAATATATAACTGGCACGAGGTAATTGAACTTGGTAAAAATGTTTCTGATAAGGAGCTAATACACAGACAAAAAAGCCTTGAGCCAGATGAGGTAATAAATATGCAGTACACATCTGGTACCACTGGATTTCCCAAAGGTGTTATGCTTACACACAAAAACATTCTCAACAACGCAAATGCAATTGCAGATTGCATGCAACTTACATACAAGGACAAGCTGTGCATCCCTGTACCGTTCTTTCACTGTTTTGGACTTGTATTAGGTATAAGTGCGTGTGTGACAAAAGGTGCCACCATGGTACCGCTTGACCATTTTAATCCTCTTAAAGTTATGGAAACAGTCCACTTTGAAAGATGCACTGGCTTGCATGGTGTGCCCACAATGTTTATTGCAATCTTGCAGCACCCGGACTTTGATAAATTCGACTTTTCTTCTCTGAGAACTGGTATAATGGCAGGTGCCCCTTGTCCTATCAAAGTGATGAAAGAAGTTGTTGAAAAGATGAATATGAGAGAAATTACAATCGCATATGGTCAAACAGAGGCATCACCTGTAATAACTCAGACAAGGGTTGATGACCCTCTTGAATTTAGGGTATCCACGGTTGGAAAACCACTTGAAGGTGTAGAGGTTAAAATTGTAGATATTCATACCAAAAAAGAGGTTCCAAACGGTGTTATTGGAGAGATATGCGCAAGAGGGTACAACATTATGAAAGGATATTACAAAATGCCTGAAGCAACAAAACAGGCCATTGACGAAGATGGCTGGCTTCACACAGGTGATTTAGGATACATTGACCAAAACGGATATTTAAGAATTACTGGCAGGCTCAAAGACATGATAATAAGAGGTGGAGAAAACATCTATCCGCGTGAAATAGAAGAGTTTTTATATACACATCCGGCAGTAAAAGATGTTCAGGTTGTGGGTGTGCCGGACAAGGTCTATGGTGAGGAAATTGCTGTGTTTATAATCCTTAAGGATGGGTGTAAGGTAGCCGAAGAGGAAATAAAAGAGTTTGTAAAAGCAAATCTTGCACGGCACAAGACACCAAAATATGTTGTATTTATTAATGAATTTCCTACAACTGCCAACGGCAAGGTACAAAAATATAAACTGAGAGAGATGGCTATAGAAAAATTTGGTCTTCATGATGCAGCAAATATTGAAACAGCTTGAGTTTTTGCGTGGGCTAATATTGAATTTTTTCTTGATTATATGGTAGAATTATTTTCAATATAAAGATTGCGAGGGGAGAAATTGCATGCCACTGAGATATAATCTTGAAATTTCACCAAAAGGAAACCTTTCGTGGGAAGGAATTGATCTTCTTGATTTGATAGAAGTGTATGGAACACCTCTTTATGTTATGAATGAGACAATGATAAGAGAAAATATCAATAGATTTAAATCTTCTCTTAAGAAATATTTTGGAGAAAATGGTCTTATAATTTATGCCTCAAAAGCTTTTTGTACAAAGGCTATGTGTAGAATAGCAAAAGATGAGGAAATAGGTCTTGATGTTGTATCGGGTGGAGAACTTTACACAGCACTTTCTGTAAACTTTGATCCTGACAAAATATTTTTCCATGGGAACAACAAAACGTATGATGAGCTTGAGATGGCAGTTGACAAAGGGGTAAAGATTGTACTTGACAATTTTGATGAGCTTGACATGCTAAGCTTGATATGTAAAACAAAAAACAAAAAGGCGGATGTTTTGATCAGAATAAAACCTGGTATTGAAGCTCATACACATGAGTTTATAAGAACAGGGCAGATAGATTCAAAGTTTGGGGTTGCACTTGAAAATGGCGAGGCATTCTCTATGGTTCAAAAAGTGCTGCAAAAAGAAGAACTAAACTTGGTTGGACTTCACTGTCATATAGGTTCGCAGATTTTCGAAACAGCTCCGTTTAAGCTTGCTGCAAGGGTCATGCTTGAGTTTATGTTGAAGCTTAAAAATGAACTTGGCTGTGAGATAGAGATATTAGATTTAGGTGGGGGATTTGGGATAAAGTACACTGCACATGATGAACCGCCAAGAATTGAGAAGTTTATAGAGGCAATTGCTGAAGAAGTAGAAGAGTTTTGCAGCTTGAGAGGGCTAAAAAAACCGTTTATTGTTTTGGAACCTGGACGATCAATTGTCGGTGAGGCTGGAATTACACTTTACACAATTGGCAGTATCAAAGAGATACCAAATGTCAGAAACTATGCATCTGTTGATGGGGGTATGACTGACAATCCACGCTATGCACTGTATCAGGCAAGGTATGATGCATATGTTGTTGAAAACCCGCTGGGAGAACGAACAAAAGTTTATACAATTGCGGGAAAGTGTTGTGAGTCTGGTGATATACTCATAAAAGACATAAAACTTCCAGAACTTAAAACAGGTCAGCATATTGCTATTCTGGCAACAGGGGCATATAATTATTCTATGTCGAGCAATTATAACAGGTTTCCAAGACCTGCGGTTGTACTCTTAAAAGATGGAGAGGCGAAAATTATTGTAAAGCGTGAGACATATGAAGACCTTGTCAGAAACGATGTGGAGATTTAACAAAATTGTGTTTGGAGAGAATATGTAATGAGTATACCAAGTCTTATAACTATGCTTTTGAGGATTCCAGGGTTGCTTTTTGCAATCTCTGTACATGAGTCTGCTCATGGGCTTGTTGCATACATGCAGGGTGATGATCTGCCCAAGCGGCAGGGGAGGATAACTTTAAATCCCTTACCACACATAGATTTATTTGGTGCAATAGCGCTCATTCTTTTTAAGTTTGGGTGGGCTAAACCTGTAGTAACTGACCCGACAAGGTACAAAAATCCAAAAGTAGGTATGGGGTTAACAGCCTTAGCAGGACCTGTTGCGAATATTTTTTCAGCAATTATCTTTGCAGTTGTGTTAAAATATATCGACAAATACAATCTAATTGCAAATAAATACCTTATAATTATGATTCAAGAAGCATATTTAATTAATCTTTATCTTGCTATATTCAACTTACTGCCAATACCGCCTTTAGATGGGTCAAAGGTTCTATTTATCTTTGCGCCGAACAAATATGTAGAGTTTTACTATAAATACGAAATTGTAGGGCAGATAATATTAATTGCATGCATATTTTTTGCTCCGTTTTTGTTATCATTTTTCTTGGAGCCAATTGCTTTTGTTATTTCTAATTTTATCAATTTTATTGTGAATCTTCTTCCCTAAAATAAATATATTAAACTTTCGAGGAGAATGAAAACAATGAGAAGAGTTTTGTCTGGTACAAGACCAACAGGTATCTTGCATCTTGGCAATTATTTTGGTGCAATAGAGAGTTGGATAAAACTTCAGGATGAATATGAATGTTTCTTTTTTGTTGCAGACTGGCACGCACTTACCACAGGGTATGAAGATACTTCGAATTTAAAAGAGTACACCAAACAGGTTGTGATAGACCTTTTGGCATGTGGTCTTGACCCTAAAAAATGCACCATATTTGTGCAATCACATGTTCCACAGCATGCTGAGCTTCACCTTTTGTTTTCAATGATAACGCCTCTTTCTTGGCTTTATAGGTGTCCAACTTACAAAGATCAGATGAGAGAGTTAAAAGAGAGGAATATTGCAACATACGGATTTTTAGGATATCCATGTCTTCAGGCAGCTGATATATTGATATACAAAGCAGAGCTTGTTCCAGTTGGTGAGGACCAGCTTCCGCACTTGGAGCTGACACGAGAGATTGCAAGAAGGTTTAATTTTTTGTATGGTCAGACTTTTCCAGAACCACAAGCAATTCTTAACACTGTTAAAGTGCTTGTTGGAACAGATGGTCGAAAGATGAGCAAAAGTTATGGAAATACAATTGCTCTTTCTGAAGATTTGGAAAGTGTCAGAAAAAAGGTAATGAACATGGTAACAGACCCTGCAAGGATTCGCAAGAACGACCCTGGGCATCCTGAGGTGTGCACAGTTTTTGCGTACCATCAGATATTTAGTCAGGAGATTGTAACAGAAACAGAAGAAGACTGCAGGCAGGGTAGAATAGGGTGTGTTGAGTGCAAAAAGAGGCTATTTGAAAATATTTCAAGGTTTTTAGAGCCAATTCAGACAAAAAGAAGAGAACTTGAAAATGACCTTGACTATGTTTTGGGAGTTATAAGTGAAGGTGCAAGAAAAGCAAGAGAAATAGCTTCAAGAACATTACAAGAAGCAAAGGACAGGGCAGGTCTGTTATGAACTTTGAGGTTAAACTTCCCAACTTTGAAGGACCACTTGACCTGTTACTTTACCTTATAAAAAAAGAAAAGATAAACATTTATGAAATTCCTGTATCCGAGATTACAAACCAATATTTGGCATACTTGAACCATTTAGACACAATCAATGTAGATTCTGTTTCTGAGTTCATGGTAATGGCTGCAACACTTTTAGAGATAAAATCAAGAATGCTTTTGCCCAAAACCCAGGAAGACCAAGACCCACGCCAAGAACTTGTGGAAAGACTGAGAGAATATCAGAAATACAAACAAGTAGCTGTGTACTTAAAAGAAAATTATCCTTACAGGGAATGTTATAGAAAAACAAATCAAGATTATTTGCTTTTAAAGGAAAATAAAAAAGAGCTTGTAGTTCAGCTTGATATTAAAAAACTTTGCAGAGCATATTTAGCCATTAGCCGAAAAAATCATGATTTGCCAAAAGAGAGTGTTCAAAAGCTTCAGGAGATTACCAAAAAACAGCCAATATCTATTTTGAAAGTTGTGAAACAGGTTTTTGAATATATTAAACAAAAAGGAGTTTTATATTTTAGCAGCCTCATTAAAGGGATTTCAAAAGAAGAGATAATCTACAGATTCTTGGCAATTTTAGAACTGTGCAAGCTTGGTCATATTTTTGCTCATCAGCAAGAGGTGTTTGATGACATAAAGATTTTAAAGAGGTAGTAAGACAGAGATGGAAAGAATAAAGATAAAATCAATTGTGGAAAGTATACTGTTTTTGGCTACTGAACCTTTGGATGTACAAAAGGTTGCAAAGATTTTAGAAGTAGATAGTCAAGTGGTCAAAAGCTGTATTGAAGAACTAAAACAGGAATATTTACAACAAAGCAGAGGCTTTCTCATAACCGAACAGGAAAATGGATATGTTTTGGTCACCAATCCAGAAAACTCAGGATATATAAGGGAGTACTTTGACTTGGAACAAAAATATATAACTCTTTCTCAGGCGGCGTATGAAGTGCTATCAATTGTGGCGTTGAAAGGTCCCATTACAAGGCAGGAGATAGAAAAAATAAGAGGGGTCAGCAGCGAGAATGTTATAAAAAGCCTTATAGAAAAAGGGCTTATCAGAGAAGCTGGAAGGTTGGATACACTTGGCAAGCCTGCTGTGTATGAGGTAACCTCACTTTTTTACACTTCTCTTGGTATTAAAGATATAGACGAACTCAAAGAGAAAATTTTAAAAATCCAGCAAGAGGATACATCAATTTGATGTATCCTCTTTTATTTTTGTGGCAATAATTTTAATAAAAACAAAAGTGGATGAAAGGGTAAAGAATCGGTAGAAATTGAGAATATTCTTTTGTTTTTTAATCTTTGTGTTGGTATTTATTTATCTTTTACTACCCAAAATACTTTTGGTTGAAATAAGAGTTGAAAAAAGTGTTTTTGTAAAAATAATGTATAATTTATTAGGAATTTATGTTCAGGTATATTACAATCAAGTTCAAAATTTCGATTACAAAAGAGATAAAAAATTTTTTATTGGGAAAAAACACAAAAAGAAAAAGTTGAAATATATTTCTTTCAATAAAATATTTAATGTTGCAAAAGTTTTCCTTTCGTCTGCTATAGTAAAAGTAGAGAAGATTTGTGCGCGTATTTACTGTGCAGATGCTTTTATTTTGAGTATTTTAAGTGCAAGCATATATTCAATTTGGGGAATATTAATGTCATGTGGACAGAATACTAAGCTTGATTATAAAGCGTTCTGTCAAGAGAACTTTTTGTCAAGTATTTTGCAACTAAATATTTATGTGAAGATTTTTCCTGTAAAGCTTCTGACCAATTGGTTTAAGGTAATAAAAAAACAAAAGGGTGGTGTTAAACTTGGCTCATCCAATTGAAATGCTCATGCAAACAACAATGGAGAACTTAAAACAAATGATTGACGTTAACACAATTGTAGGTGATGCTGTTCAAAGCTCAGCAGGTGCTGTTATTATTCCAGTTTCTAAGGTTTCATTTGGATTTGTGGCAGGTGGTGGAGATATAAAACAAGATAGTACAAAATCAAGCAAAGCTGAAGAGAACTCTCCGCTTTTTGCAGGAGGTACTGGGGCAGGAATTTCTGTTATGCCGATTGCTTTTCTGGTTGTAACCCAAGACCAGATAAGACTTTTGAATGTTTCAGCAAACAGCAGTATTGAAAGGATTATTGATATCATTCCAAACATAATTGAAGATATTAAAGAGATTATTCAGAGAAGGTGATAGCAAGTTTGCTTTGTTATCATCTTTTTTTATGTGAAAGAATAGAAATTAAATTGAGAATAATTTAGGAAGGTGATGAAAATGAAAAAAAAGAAAATAAACAAAAAGTGTTCAAGAGTTCTGATAATCAAAACAATATTAGTAGTCCTATTTCTGATTTTTATCCTTGCAGTAAAGTATCAATATATTCGCATTAAAAATTTTCCGTTTGAGAAGGTTAAAATTTATTTTCAGCGTGATGAAAAAGTTTATTCAGACTTAATAAAATGGGCAAAAGATTTTTTACAGCCTTTATCTTTTTCAAAACCACCAAACAGAGATAGCTTGACAAAAAGTTTATCTTCTACCTCCTACATATATCCTGCAGATGGTCAAATTCAATCCTCTGATGATGGAGGAATTTTTATTATAGTTAAAAAGAAAACTAATATTCTCAGTCCCTGTGAAGGGAAGATAATAGAAGTTATAAAAAAGGGTGAAACTTTTGATATTATTATAAAGCAAGATAGTTGTATAATTTATAGACTTGAAAATATCGATGTTTTAAACGTTCAAAAAGGAGAAGTTTTAAAAAAAGGACAGATAATAGGATATAAACTGCCGTTTGAGCTTGTAGGAAAAGATTATATATATTTTAAGAGAGAAGAAGTAATATAGTTTAGAAATATTTCACAAATGACATATCAAACTATTTTGTGTTATACTAAATTTGAACAAAAATAAATCAAACAAAAAGGTTAACATAAAGGGAAACGAAGGATTGATTAAGGTGGAGCTAAGGTTTAAAATATTAATTATTACACTGCTGATAGCTTTCTTACCAACAACTGTTGTTGCTATATATGTGATGAATAATTTAATTCCTCAGTATGAAAAAATTACCTATGATTATTTTGTAAACAAGCAACAACAGACATTAGAAAGGATAACCGAAAAGATTTTTAACGATATGGCAAATATAGCAAAAGAATATGCTATATGGAATGAGCTTTACAGAGCTGTTGTAGCAAAGGATAAAGAGACAATAAACTTTTACTGGACAAACTGGCTTTATCAAGAACCTTACAATTTCTCCCTAATAATTGGTTTTTCAAAAGAGGGAGAGATTATTTCTTTTCATTCTCCAGTTGGGGATATCGAAAATTCTGACAGCACAAAAATATTCAAGATATTCAAAAAAGTAGTAGATAATATCTACCCTTCTGATGATATAAATTTGATCCGTGTTGAAAAAGGTTTTATTACAATAAACGGTAAGATTTTTGCATTTGTATGTTCACCTGTCTTGGATGATAAAAATTTAGCAAAACCTGTTGCTGGAGCACTTTTTCTGGCAAAAGACATTGATAAGTTTGTATCTCTGATACAGCCTTACATGGTAGATAGAATATATTTTACAAATCAAACAGTAATATCAACTAATAATAGGCTTCTGAGCAACAAATTGCAATTATTAGACACAGAAGGTAATAAAATAGGGGTACTTGTAATTGACTATAATGAGAAAACTCTTTTGAATGTTAAAAAGCATTTTGAAAAACTTCTTATCATTACATTTTTGTTTCTTATAGTTTTAACCTTACTTATTTCATTTTTAAGCGGAGTATGTCTTACAAAAAAGGTTGTTCAACTCGAAGATTATGCTATTTCGTTATTTTCTAATATAAACGGTGATACAGTTACCCCGAAACCGAACATAAAAAAAGAAGGCAGATTTGAGAATGTAGAGATTATTTTAGAATACTTTTCGAAAGAGATAAAAAGCAAAATTTCAATATTGAAACAGCAAGATGAGCTTTTGAAAGAACTATTTGAGAGAGAAAAAAGAAACTTTGAAGGAGCAATAAAGCTTTTAATCTCTATTATTGAAATGAAAGACCCTTACACTAAAGGGCATGCAGAAAGAGTTATGAAATACAGTAAAAGGATAGGTGAAAAGTTATCCTCAAAAGGATATAAGATTGATTTGTTTGACTTAGAAATTGCTGCATATCTTCACGATATTGGTAAGATTGTAATTCCAGAAAATATCTTAAATAAACCTGACAAACTCACACAGGAAGAATATGCAATTGTCAAAAGGCATTCGCTGGATGGTTATAACATTCTTTCGAACATTGAATATTTTGATAATATAAAAGAAATTGTTTTGTATCATCATGAGAACGTGGATGGAAGTGGCTATCCACTGGGAATAAAAGGGGATAAAATACCAGTTGAATCAAAAATAATCTCAGTTGCAGATGTGTTTGATGCTCTTACGACAGACAGGCCTTACCGAAAAGCTTTTTCAGAACAAAAAGCTATAGAGATTATGAAAGAAGAGGTTGGCAAGAAGTTTGATCCAGAGGTTTTTGAGGCTTTTTTAGCTGTGATAAAAGAGGAAAAAATTATAAATTTAGTAGAGATGAAGATAGATGGAGAAATATAAACTTAAAATGTTACTTGAGTCTGATGAAGGACCAAAACTTGATTTTAAGCAGTCTCTATCACTTGAGACAGATGGTGAAAAAAAGGAACTTGTAAAAGATGTAATTGCTATTGCAAACTCAAGAGGTGGAAGAGGCTATATCATCTTTGGAGTGGAAGATAAAACAAAAAAAATTGTTGGAATCAAAGACACGAATATCTCTGAAGAAAAAATTCAACAGATAATATCAAGCAGATGCGATCCGCCTGTATCAATTAAGTTTGAGATTGTAGAATACGATGGTAAGAAACTTGGTGTTCTCACAATATATAAAAGTAGTTTGAAGCCTCATCAGATGGTCCAAAATGGTGTGTTTTATATAAGACGCGGGTCAACTACAGACGTTGCAAGAAGAGAAGAAATAGCTTCCATGTTTGAAGAAAGCGGTGCAGTAAACTTTGAGATGTCCATTGTAAGAAGTGCACGTTTGAATGACCTTGACCCGGAACTTGTAGAGATGTTTTTCAAAAGAAGTGGCGTTTCATCTGAGTGGGATAATTTAATTCTGCTTGAAAGCTTCGGGATTGTCCAGAGAGACAGGGAAAATGGAAATTTTTATCCCACCTTAGCAGGCATTCTTGTGTTCGGAAAGTATCCAGAGAGATTTTTGCCTTCGGCATATTTGAGTTTTGAATTTTTTAACCACGCCCATATTTTTTGTGGTAACATATATAGTATAATGAAAAAGACAATAAATTTTTTAACGGAGAAGTATCCACAAAAAGATCTATGGGCTTTATTTGAAGCAATTGGAAATGCCCTTGTTCACAGAGATTATTATGACTTGACAAGATGCGCAGCAGTCAGGATTAGTGAAAGATCTGTAGAAGTTGTAAATCCAGGCTGTCTTCTTGAGAGCAATATGATCTTCAGCATGGGTAGAGAAATTATTCCAAGACGACGCAATCCATGGATTTACCAAAAAATGATTGTTTTGGATGAGTACAATCTATTTTTAAAAGGTGGCAAGGGAATATCAAAGATCAAAAGAATATATCCAAATGTTAAGATTATAAACATAAATTCACAAAACATCTTCAAGATTATATTGCCATCAATAGATAAACTGTAAAAAAGAGGAGTAATGGAAAGAATGGTCAAGGGTAAGGTAATTAATCTTAATCCTACATCCTCAATGTATTTTAAAATTGGGATTAAACATTACGAAAAGGGAGAAATAGAACTTGCTATAAAAAGGCTCAGACAAGCTCTTGAACTTGACAGCAAGAACGTTGAGATCAAGTTTAACTTAGCTGGGCTTCTGGCCCAAGTTGGAGATTTTGAAAGTTCAAATAAGCTTTTAAGTGAGCTTACAAAAGATAGCCCGGAGTTTCATGATTCGTTGTTTGGACTTGGATGTAATTTTTTTGAGATGGGTAAGTTCAAAGAAGCAAAGAATTTTTTAAAAAGATATGTGAAGCTTAGCAATAATATAGAGTTTAAAGAGGCAGCAGAAGATCTTATTGACTTTATTGAGAGCCAAGAAGAGTTTGAAAAAGAACAAAAAGAAATCGAAAAGTATTCAAAGCTATTAGAAAGAGGCAATTTTCTTCTTGAAAGTGGAAGATATGAGGATGCAATAAAATATTTCAAAATAATATTAGCAAAGGATGATAGTGTTCTTGCTGCAAGAAATAACCTTTCGCTTGCTTATTTTTATATGGGTGATATACAAAAGGCAATCGAAGAAGCAAAAAAAGTGCTTCAGGTTGACAAGTACAATGTATATGCAAACTGCAACTTGGCGTTTTTTTATAACAGCATCGGCAAAGAAAAAGAAATGAAAAGATATTTAAAAGTGGTATTGGAAAGCAAGGCATATGACAATAAGGATAAAATAAAAGTTTTAGATACTCTTATCAAATTAAATCAACACACTGAAATTGCTCAGCGTGCAAATGAACTTTTTGAGATTACAAGAGAGCCGTATTTTAAACATATTGAAGCGATAAGCCTTTACAACACGCGCAAGTATCTTAAAGCAAAAAAAATTTGGGAGTACTTAAAAAAGAACTTTGAGATGCCTGAGATAAGGATTGACTATTTTTTAAAGAAGGTCGATAATGTAATAAAGACATTTGAAAAAGACACTATAGACTATTTTGAAACAGGTTTTAAGTTTTTGGAAGGCATGGACGAAAAGGAGTTTAGAAGACAGCTCCAAAATCATATTGACAATTATTTTTCTCAAACTGTCGAAGAAAACAGACAAAAAGTTATAGAAATTTTACGGCAGCATACAGAATTAAATCAGAAGGACCAAGAGACTATCTTTAATCTTCTAAAAAATCTTCCGCTTGAAAAGCCCAGATTAAATCTTCAGGCTATTGCTGCAATTGTTTGGTATGTGTTTAAAAGATACATGAAAAAAGAAAAAGTAAGACAAAAAGATGTAGCCAGGATTTTTGGAATTTCACAGGCAGTTTTTTCTAAATGGTTTGGTGATTTCAAAGAGCTTTTGCTAAACAAAGAGATATAAAATATTATTTTTTTACAAAAGGAGGAATTGCTGGTACAATGGACAAAATAGCTGTAACTCTTCCAGACGGGAAAGTGGTGGAGGCAGAAAAAGGAATATCTGCGCTGGAGCTTATAAAGACAATCTCCATGAAACTTTACAAAGAAGCAGTTGCGTGCAGAATAGATGGTGTTTTGAAGGATTTGGTGACCTGCATTAACAATGATTGCAATTTTGAGGTTGTGACATTTTCAAGTGATGAAGGTAAAAAGGTTTACTGGCACACATCCTCGCACATTTTAGCACAGGCTGTCAAAAGGCTTTTTGGAGATAGAGTAAAACTTGGCATAGGACCTGCAATTGACAGAGGTTTTTATTATGACTTTGATATTGAGGAATCTATTACAAATGAGATTTTGCAAAAAATTGAACAGGAGATGCAGAAGATAATAAAAGAAGATTTAAAGATTGAAAGGTTTGAGCTTACAAGGGATGAAGCAATAAAACTCATGCAGGAAAGAGGAGAACCCTATAAAATTGAACTTATAAATGATATTCCTGAGGGTGAAACTATATCTTTTTACAAACAAGGCGAGTTTATTGATCTTTGTACAGGACCACATCTTCCTTCTACAGGGAAAGTAAAAGCGTTCAAACTGCTTTCTGTTGCAGGTGCATACTGGCGGGGAGATTCTAAAAATAAAATGCTTCAAAGAGTGTATGGAATATCATACGAAAAGAAGTCACAGCTTGATGAATACCTTACCATGCTCGAAGAAGCAAAGAAAAGAGACCATAGAAAGCTTGGAAGAGAACTTGATTTATTTGATATATTTGATGAAGGTCCAGGATTTCCTTTCTTTTTACCAAAAGGGATGATTATAAGAAATATATTAGAAGATTTTTGGAGAGAAGAGCATAAAAAGAGAGGTTATCAGGAAATAAAAACTCCCATAATGTTAACTAAGGAACTTTGGATTCAATCAGGGCATTGGGATCATTATAAAGAAAATATGTATTTTACTAAAATAGATGATCAGGAATTTGCGATAAAACCTATGAACTGTCCAGGTGGTATATTGGTATATAAAAGAAAATCGCATTCATATAGGGAACTTCCTCAACGTCTGTGTGAACTTGGGCTTGTTCACAGGCATGAGCTCTCTGGGGTATTGCATGGTCTTATGAGAGTAAGATGTTTTACACAAGACGATGCTCATATATTCATGTTACCTTCACAGATAAAGGATGAAATAAAAGGTGTAATTGATCTTATTGATTATTTTTATAATGTATTTGGTTTCAAATATCATGTTGAACTTTCAACAAGACCTGAGAAGTCAATGGGAACTGATGAACAGTGGAACATGGCTGAAACTGCACTTAAGGAAGCTTTAGAGGAAGTAGGTATAAATTACAAAATAAATGAAGGTGATGGAGCTTTTTATGGACCCAAGATTGATTTTCATCTTGAAGATAGTTTGAAAAGAACATGGCAGTGTGCAACAATTCAGCTTGATTTTCAGATGCCAGAGAGGTTTGACTTATATTATATAGGTGAAGATGGAGCAAAACATAGGCCAGTAATGCTGCACAGAGTTGTTTTTGGAAGCATTGAAAGATTTATTGCAATACTTACTGAGCACTTTGCTGGCGCATTTCCGGTATGGTTAGCACCAACTCAAATAAGAGTAATACCAGTATCTGATAATTTCAATAATTATGCGGCAAAAGTGTCACAGATATTGAAAGAAAATGGATTCAGAGTTGAAGAAGATTACAGATCAGAAACTGTAGGATATAAAATAAGAGACGCTCAACTACAAAAGATACCATACATGGTGATTGTGGGTGAAAAAGAGCAGAAAGAGAATACTGTAGCAGTAAGAGATAGAAAAAAAGGAGATTTAGGTTCGTTTACTATTGATGAGTTTGTATCAATGGTGAAAGAGAAAGTAGAGAAAAAGGTTATAGAATAAAAATTAAAAAGGCTGCCAGAACATTATCAATGAGAATATAGGCTGGTTGTGGCAGCCTTTTTTAAATTCTTCTCATCAATACAAATAAATTTTAAAAAGAGGTGAACCGAAGTGGAAGTTGTATGGGAAGAGCCATATGAGTCTTTTTCAAGATTTATAAATAAAAATGGTTATAAATCTTTGTTGATTATATGTGATAAGAATACCTTTGATGTATGTGCAGTCAAGGTGAAAGAGACAGTTGAAAAAAGCAATAGGAAGTGTAAAATAGTATGCTTTGAAGCGGATGTGATAGCAGACGAATTTGCACTTGGAAAGGTATTGTTTGAGATAGAACAAGCAGATATATTTGTGGGAGTAGGAAGTGGAACAATTTCTGACATAACACGTTATACAGCATATAAGTTCAAAGTACCATTTGTTTTATTTCCAACAGCACCTTCGATGGATGGTTTTGCTTCTTCTGTTGCAGCACTTACCATAAATGGTTTGAAAACAACAGTGTTGGCATCATCACCAGAGGCTATCTTTGTGGATATGGAGGTGATAGAAAATTCACCTGAAATTTTAAAGAAGGCAGGATTTGGAGACTTGATGGGCAAGATTACTGCTCTTCTTGACTGGCAACTTTCGCACATTATCTTTGATGAGACGATAGACTGGGAAGTTTTACAAATTGTGAAAGATACATATCTAAAAACTCTGAAATCAGTGGGCGAAAACCAATTTTATAAGAATTTATTGGAAGGTCTGATAACCTCTGGTATTATGATGACAAGGGTTGACTCTTCCCGTCCTGCGTCGGGTTCTGAACATCATCTTTCTCATTTTTGGGAATATCACAAGATAAAGACTTATCATGGCATAAAAGTTGGGCTTGCAACCATTTATGTAATGAGGTTTTATGAACACTTTTTAAATCTTGACAAATCCAGAATTCTTGAAAGGAAAGAATATAGAGTAGATTTAGAGTCATGGGAGGATATAATAAAAAAAGGGTTTCAACCAACTTTTGAATATATTATAAAACAAAATATTGGAAGAGTAAGCAAATTAAATGATGAAGAATTTAGAAGTAATGTGATAAATAGGATTGTCGAAAAAAAAGAAGTTATAGATGAATTGATAAAAGAAACAATTGGTTTATATAAAGAGCTGATGGATACTTATAAAAAACTTGAAATACCTATGAATTACAGTGAGATTGGTATAGATAAGAATCTTTTTAATATGTCATTTTTATGTGCACCAAATATCAGAGAAAGGTTTACTATACTGCATTTGTATGAATTTTTGGGCTTGACAGATGAGGTTGTATGTAACTTTTAGGAATGTCCTGTTTTAATACCAGTATTTTCGGGAATAAATATTAATGAAATAATTATTACATTTGGTGATGAGTTTATGTACAAGGTATTGGTTGTTGATGATTCAGCGTTTATGAGACAACTCATAAAATCGTTTTTAGAGAGTACTGGCAAATTTGTTGTGACAGTTGCCCAGACTCCTCTCATTGCACTTGACAAGGTTCGCAAGTTCAAGTTTGATGTGATAACAATCGATTATGAGATGCCGTATATGAACGGCGTTGAACTGATAAAAAAAATAAAAGAAATAACAGATACAAAGATTTTGATGGTAAGTGCATACACCCGTCCGGGAGCTTACACTACATTTGAAGCATTATCAGCAGGTGCTTTCGATTATATTCTAAAACCATCTTCTGATGAGGAAATTGAAGAGTTCAAATATGAGCTGATAAAAAAACTTACTGCTGTGTGCGAAGAGTGCAAAGTAGAAGATACTTCAAAAGTTACAGCTGCAGTTGAAGG
>Ga0065718_1000156_pt1 | contig 46337 bp, 44 predicted proteins | sample GBSCel77sediment_2_FD_59105 | JGI IMG/M metagenome (GOLD analysis project Ga0065718, IMG submission 59105) | Hot spring sediment microbial communities from Great Boiling Spring, Nevada - cellulolytic enrichment CS 77C v3 (version 3) | ecosystem: Environmental > Aquatic > Thermal springs > Hot...
CTCAAAGGCCGGTTATCGAAACAGGAAGGGAGGCGAAAGCCGAATTCCACAAGGCTCTCCTTCCTTGAACGATCTCCTTCGTGCATCCCCCGAAGCTGGGGAATCGTCNCNTGGGATTCNTCNATGAAAAGGAGNAANTCCTCCGGAAAGTAATCGAGTAAGGTATAGGGTGGTTCCCCAGGCTGGCGACCATCAAGATACCGGGAGTAATTTTCAATTCCTGGACAGTATCCTGTCTCCCGGAGCAGCTCGAGGTCGTACCGTGTCCGCCGCTCCAGGCGTTCCGCTTCAACGAGTCTTCCCTGGGAGAGGAAATAGGTCACTCGCTCCTGAAGTTCCTCCTCAATCCCAAGAAGCGCCCGCTCAAAAATCTCCTGGTCCGCAAGGTAATGCCGGGCGGGATAGATGAAGACCTCGTCAAGCTTTTTGAGAACCTTGCCGCTCACAGGGTGGAGGACCTTAATGCTCTCCACCATATCTCCAAAGAACTCGAAACGAAAGACCTCTTCGCTATAAGCCGGGTAGACCTCAACGGTATCACCCTTCATGCGAAATACCCCCGGCGCAAATTCCACTTCATTCCGCTCGTAGAGAAGGTCCACAAGACGGTGGGCAAAGTCCTTCCTCTTGCAGACGTCCCCCACCCGGACGCGGAAAACCCGGCGGGCGTACTCCTTTGGGGAACCAATGCCATAGATGCACGAAACGGAGGCCACAATGATGACGTCGTTGCGTTCCATCAGAGCGCTTGTTGCCCGAAGACGCAACCGGTCGATGTACTCGTTAATCGAGGCGTCCTTTTCGATGTAGAGGTCGTACTCAGGAACGTAGGCCTCAGGCTGGTAGTAATCGTAGTAGCTCACGAAATACTCTACGGCGTTCTCGGGGAAAAACGCCCGCATCTCGCTATATAGCTGAGCAGCCAGGGTCTTGTTGTGGGAGATAATCAGGGTTGGCCGGTTGTACCGGGCAATGACGTTGGCCATGGTGAAGGTTTTTCCCGACCCGGTCACTCCAATAAGGGTCTGGTACCGGTACCCCCGGAATAACCCTTCAACCAGCCGCTCAATGGCCTGAGGCTGATCACCACAGGGACTGTATGGTGCCACAAGACGGAAAGTGCCCTTCTTCATAACCCCTCATTTCCATAGAAAACCCGAATTCCCCTTTCCTATTTCCTGGAGAACCAGTCTGGGAAGAGGAAGAAAACCCTGTGTTCCAAAAGCTCTATGGAAGAGTCGTTGATGAGGACCTTCGAGGCTCTTCGACGGAGGGCAGGAAGAAACCTCTGGGCGCTCAAGCGAAGCACAATCTCTTTCTCCTGAAGCCCCTTTTTCTGTAACCGTTCACGGCGAACGTGCCAGGGGGCGTCCACAAAAAGAAGGTCCGAAAGGAGAGGGCACAGACCCGCCTCAAAAAGCACCGCTCCCTCAACCACGACGAAATCTGCCCGGAGCCTTTGGCAGCGCCTCCGCACTTCCCAGAAAAGCAGGGGATGGGCAAGGTTATTAAGGTAAAAGAGCATTGGCCAGCTCCGGAAAACCAGCCGGGCAAGCTTCCGCCTTTCGAGGTTCCCCTGCCCGTCCAGAAAAAAGCGTCCGAAGGCGAGAACAATGAGCCTCCAGAGAGGTTTCCCCTTCCGGGAGAGCTCCCGGGCAAGGTCGTCAAGGAGAATGACAGGAATTCCCTTTTCTTCAAAAAGGGCGGCGACCGTACTCTTCCCCGAGGCCACCGCGCCCCCGATACCGAGAATTCTCGGTCCCTTACTCTCTGTAGACCTCAATGTACCTCTTGATGGCTTGCTCCCAGGAGAAATCGCTCGCCATGGCATTGGCCACCATGGTGCGGAAGAGGTCCTGGTCCTCAAAGTACACATGGAGTGCCCTCCTGACCGTCCGGAGAAATTCGTTGGCAGAGAATTCCCCAAACTGGAATCCGGTGCTGAGACGGGGATTGAACGGATAGTCAACAACCGTATCCCTGAGCCCACCCACTCCCCGGACGATGGGGAGCGCACCATAACACATGGCAATCATCTGGCTGATGCCACAGGGCTCAAAAAGCGATGGCAGCACCAGGAAGTCTGCGGCAGCATAGGCAAGGTGGGCAAGGCCTTCGTCGAATACCACCATCACCCGCAATCTGGGATAGTGTCGTTCAAGGTCTTTCAGTGCTCGCTCGTAGAAGGCTTCACCCATACCCAGGAAGAACCAGTACGCCGGGAGGGAGAAAAACTCCTCAGGACGCTCCAGGAAAAGCCGTACTCCCTTCTGCTCCACAAAGCGGGAAATAAAAGCGATGACAGGAAGAGTTGCCTTCGCCTCCGGGCCAAAGTGTCTTTCCAGGAAACGGAGTTTGTTCTTTCTTTTTCCCTCGAGGTTCTCCCTCCCGTAGTGTTCCTCAAGGAAAGGGTCAAGACCGGGATGGAAGATTTCCGTGTCAATGCCGTTGACAATCCCCACGATTTTCTTGCGATGAGACAGAGCCCGGAGGAGACCATCAAGACCCCTCCCCGAACTCGGGAGAGCAGATTTCACGGGCATAGGTGGGGCTCACAGTGGTGATGACGTGGGAGAAAAGGAGACCCGCCTTCATGAGGTTGAGGTTACCGTAGAACTCGAGGTATTCAGTGGGTGAAGAAGTGGTTGGGAAGGTTGACCAGCCGGAAGAGCTCCCCCCCGTCNANTGCCCTGGTAGGCGAGATTGTGAATGGTGAAAAGGACTTTTGGCAGCTCTGGGCCGATACTGAGGCCAGTACCGCTCAAGGTAGGCACAGAGGAGAGCACTCTGCCAGTCATGACAGTGCAGGAGGAAGGCCTCTTCCTGCCAGCGCACCAGGTACTCAAACACCGCCCGGGAGAAGAAGATGAACCGTTCGAGGTCATCAGGATACCCGTACATCCGCTCACGCTCAAAAAAGCGTTCACAGGCCACGGCGAAAAGGGATTGGCTGTCATCTATCCTGTACTCAAGAAATTCTGCCCGGGCCATGATCTCTCCAAAGGGGAACTCCAGANCCCTCTGCCTGACAAAGGGGAAATCCTGCAACATCCGGGCGTATCCGGGGAGGAAGAGCTTGACCCGAAACCCAAAGCGGGGGAGGTATTTGAACAGGGCTCCCACTACATCCCCCAAACCACCGCTTTTGGCAAAAGGATATGCTTCTGAAGCAACGAGCACGACCTCCACGTTCATCCTCCCTCTCCTATGACCAGAAGTTCACACTCCCCTTTCCCTCGCTCCACGACCTCAAGCCGCCACTTTCCCTTAAGAAACCGCTCCGAAAACACACTGAGAAACTGCCTGAAATCCCCAGAGAAAAGGGGGATATCAGCAGAGAACCGCTTCCCCGCCCTGTACAGATGCCGGGCACCTCTTGCGCTCAGGACCCAGGCCAGCAGGCGGAAAACCTCCTCCCGGCAGATCTCCTCATAGGAAACAAGAAGCTCTTCCCAAGACTCCCCGCATCTCCCCACAAACCGCCATCCATAGAGCGTCGGCAGCGCAACGTACCCGCCAACTTTCTGGACCCTCTGCATCAGATCCTCCGGGGGAACAACCTCCTCCACCACGAAGGCACAGGGAGGGGCAAAGAGAGGAAGGTCAAGAAAACCCGCCGCAAAAGAGAGCTCCCCAAGGGCAAACTTGAGCACAAGCGGGACCTCGACATCCCGGTAGACCTCAAAGAGCGTCGCCTCACAGGCCACCCACTTCCGGGCTTCTTCAAGAAGCATACCAAGCTCTTCAAAGGAGACGGCCTTCCCGAACCCCTCAAGGTGCCGCAAATGCTCAGGCGGTGGAAAGAGGCAGGGATAGACAACCCACAGGAGAACCTGACCCCAGAAAACCTCCGGCGCTTCAAGGACTTTCCTCAGATGCCCTGCATCTGGCTGAATACAGGAAATAAGGTACCCCCGGGGCTGTCCTGGGGGAATGTCGGCGAGGTTCTCCAGGTCTTTCCCGTTGGTCACAAAGAGTTCCCCCCTGCGGAGTACAAGGTACGGATGCTGCCACTTCTTCTCAATCCGTTCCCGGAATTTTCGAAGTTCGAGCTCTTCGAGTTTCTGCAAAAGGCGCGGCCAGTTCACCCGCTCAGGACTCCAGGGCTCCACACGGCAGTCAAGGGGAACATCCCTGCGAATGGTCACGAGTACCCGGTTCATTTCTACCTGTTCTCGAGCCCTGAGGAGGCTCTCTCGTAGAGACGGAGGGAGTTCCTCAATATGGGCGAGAATTCCTTCCCAGCTTGTGAACCTCTGCAAGAGCTGTGCCGCCCTCTTCTCCCCAATACCCCGCACACCTTGAATGTCATCAGACACATCGCCGCTTAAAGCCAGAAAGTCAACAATCTGAGCAGGGGTGACGCCAAACTCCCGTTCCACATCCCGGGGACCTATGGGGCGCAGGCGGGTAACTCCCTGAACCGGCTGGAGGAGCACCGTGTGCTCGTCAAGGAGCTGCAGAAGGTCAAGGTCAGAGGTCACCACATAGAGAAGGTATTGTCCTCCGAGGTACTCCTTGAGGCTTCCGATGAGGTCGTCTCCCTCGAATCCCGGGACTTCAAGGATAGGAAAACCAAAAAACGAAAGGATTTCTTTGATATCCTCAAGCTGGGGCCGGAGGAGGTCAGGCATGGGGCTTCCGGGGACACCTTGTACTTCTCCTCAAGGGGCGTGGCGGAATGTCTTCTTCGGATGGTCAAAGGCTACCACAATGGTGAGGGGCGAGTAATCTTCAAGCAGCCTCATCAGCATATTGCAGAACCCAAGGGTCGCCCCCGTTGGTCGCCCCAAAGACGTGGTGAGCTTCGGCAGTGCATAAAACGCCCGGTACGCTAGCGAAGTCCCGTCAACTGCAATGACCAGCTCTCGNTCTTTCATCTTGCTTGACAAAGCTCGAAGCTCCACTATAATCTACAACGGAGTGCCGAAGTGGCGGAACTGGCAGACGCACTAGACTCAAAATCTAGCGGGGTTCACACCCCGTGCGGGTTCGACTCCCGCCTTCGGCACCATGTTACTCCCTAAGGAAAAACCCCGTTGGCTCCTGTACCTCTCCGCTGCGAATGATTCGCTTCTCCACCTCTCCACCATGGAGCGTCAGCTCCACTCCCTCAGCTCCTTGCTCCTCAGGCAGGCCAAGGGTGTACGCGAATGCTCGATTCAGGGCTTTCCTCAGCATCTCTTGCCACTTTTCAGCTCCTCCAAAACGGAGGGTGACCTCCTGGAGAAAACGATAAACAAGACGTGGGTTTTGCATCCAGTCATCCTGAGTGAGGTTCTCCAACGCTCCCTGAAGTGCCCGTTCCTCATAGGGAGCAAAGAAGGGGCTCAGGTGCTCTTTCGCCCAGCGGAAACACCAAGCAGCAAGGTAGAGGGAGGAAAAGTCCTTCCGCCCAAGAAGCACCAGAGCTAAGGGGGCAAGGGTGGACCAGCCTTCCTCCCGGGAAAGCACCGGGCTCTCCTCCTCTAAGAAAAGCGCTCTGTACTTCTCCACTACCGCTCCGTCCTGGACAAAGGACGGTGCGTAGGCCCGCCACTTCTGAAAGGCATCCCAATGGCGAGGGGAGGAAAGGAGCACGAGACGCCATTCCTTCACCGCCTCCTGCAGCTGCCCCATCTGCTCGAGGGTCTTTCCCAGCCAGTACCGGGCATCCACAAACTGAGGGTCCATCTCTAAAGCCTTCCTGTAGGCCTCCAAGGCCCTTGCATAGTCTCTCTGGGAGAAGTAAATGTACCCAGTACGGTAGTACTCCTCTTTTGTCTGGGCAAAAGCAAAACCCCCGCAGGAAACCAGGACAACTACAACAAACACAAGGACAACAGCAACCTGCCTCACGGTTTCCCTCCTAAAGCGTTCTCAAGCTTCCCACACCCTCACCCACAATATTCTGAATGGCCTCCCGAGCTTCGTCACTCCAGGAAACCCAGAAGGTGCTATCGAGCTCAATCCACCACTCACCCTCACCGCCCTGGAGGCGAAGCATAACCGGACAGTTTCCGGGAAACCTCCGGAGGCAATCCCGGAGGGCATAAAGGGTTCGAAGGATATCCTTCTCCACCTCAAGGTCGATCACGACTGCTTTGGCCAGTTTCCGATTCCACTCCTCAGGGTCAAAGAGGGCATCGGCGACGATCTTGTTCTCGCCACTGTCCAGGATATCGAGTTTCCCTACCACCCCAAGCACCCTTCCACCCTCAAGCCGCCCCTTCAGCTCTTCAGAGAGGTTGGGGAAGAAAATGACCTCGATACTCCCTGTCTCGTCCTCAAGGGTCACGAAGTACATGTCCCCCCCTGTTTTGGTGATGATTTTCCGCACGTTGCCCACCATGCCCACAACCTTCACCCGCATTTCCTCCTTGAGCATCCGCAAATGCCCCAGAGGGAAGAAAGGCAGGTGCTGCAACCCCGCTACCGCTTCCCGGAAAGGATGGTCACTCACGTAAAATCCAAGCATCTCCTTTTCCATCTGAAGGAGCTCCTGGCGAGAAAACTCTGCAACCTCCCGGAGAGGAGGCGTTCCTTCGGAAGTCACTTCTTCTCCAAAGAGGGAGCGTTGTCGTACTCCTTTCTTCCGCCGTCTTGCTCCATAGGACAGGATGTCCTCTAAAGAGGCCAAAAGCTGTGCCCGATTCGGGTGAAGCCCACCAAAGGCTCCAGCTTTAATGAGACTTTCAAGAACCCGCCGGTTGACAACGCGACTGTCGACCCGCTCGACGAAATCAAAAATGTTCCGGTATCGACTCTCCCTCCGGCGCAGGAGAATTTCCTCCACCGCACTCTCACCCACATTCCTGATGGCCGCAAGACCAAAGCGAATGCGCCGATCTCCCACCACCGTGAAGTTGGCTAAGCTCTCGTTGATGTCGGGAGGAAGTACATCAATGCCCAGGCGCCGGCATTCAGCAATGAATTTTGCCACCTTGTCGCTGTCATTGGCCACGCTCGTGAGGCAGGCTGCGAGGTACTCGGTGGGGTAGTGGGCCTTGAGGTATGCTGTCTGATACGACACGAGAGCGTACGCTGCGCTGTGGGACTTATTGAAACCATACCCTGCGAAGTACTCAATAATGTCGAAGAGTTCTTCAGCCTTTTCCCGGCTGTGACCTCGCTGTACTGCACCGTTCACAAACTTTTCCCGTTGTTCCTTCATTACCTCAGGTTTCTTCTTCCCCATGGCCCGGCGGAGAATGTCAGCCTCTCCAAGGGTAAACCCGGCGAACTCACTGGCAATCTTCATTACCTGTTCCTGGTACACAATCACACCGTACGTTTCCCGAAGAATGGGCTCCAGAGAGGGATGGGGGTACGTTACCGGGACCCTTCCCTGCTTGCGGTCGATGAAATCGTCGATCATGCCACTTCCCAAGGGGCCCGGGCGGTACAGGGCCAGAATGGCGATGAGGTCCTCAATGTGTTCAGGTTTCAGGCGCTTCAAAAGCTCCCGCATCCCTGCGCTCTCAAGCTGGAACACCCCAATGGTTTCTCCCCGGGCAAGGAGCTCATAGGTGGCGCGGTCATCGAGAGGGATTCGGTCAAGGCGGATCTCCTCGCCCCGGGTATTTTTAATAATTCGCAGGGCTCGCTCAATAACCGTGAGCGTCCTCAGACCCAGGAAATCCATCTTGAGCAGACCGAGTTCCTGAAGGGCGTCCATGTCAAACTGTGTGACGATTTCTCCCTCGTTCATCCTCTGCAGAGGAACGTAATAGGTGAGCGGCCGATCGGCGATAACCACTCCGGCAGCGTGGACCGAAGCATGACGACACATCCCCTCAATGCGCCGGGCAAGGTCGAGAAGCGTCCTGACCTCTTTGTTCTCCTCAGCGAGTTTCCGCAGTTGAGGATTGGACTCCATTGCTCGCTCGAGGGTGACTCCCGGTCCTCCGGGAATAAGCTTTGCGATTCTGTCCACGTCACTGTAACTCCACCCCAGAGCCCTTCCCACATCGCGTACAGCCTGGCGGGCCATCATCCGTCCGAAGGTGATGATCTGGGCAACATTGGTGGCGCCATACTTTTCGGTTACGTACCTGATGACCTCATCCCTTCGCTCAAAGCAAAAATCGATGTCAATATCGGGCATGCTCACCCGCTCAGGATTCAAAAAGCGCTCAAAGAGAAGGCCGTACTGCAGGGGGTCGATATCGGTGATGCCAAGGACATAGGAGACAAGGCTTCCTGCCGCCGACCCCCTTCCCGGTCCGACCATGATGCCCCGTTCCCGAGCAAAGTGCACGAAATCCCACACAATGAGGAAATAGGTCGCATACCCCATGTTCTCAATCACTTTGAGCTCGTATTCAAGTTGTTTTCGGACCCGCTCGGGAGGAGGATCTCCATACCGCCACCTGAGCCCTTCTTCACAGAGATGCACAAGGTACGAGAAGGCATCGAAACCCTCAGGAACGTCAAAACGAGGAAGAATAATCTTTCCGAGTTCGATGTCCACACGGCAGCGTTCGGCAATATTCCAGGTGTTCTCGATGGCCTCGGGAAGGGAAGCAAAACTCTCAATCATTTCCTGGGGCGATTTCAGGTAGAAGTCTTGGGTCGGGAAGCGGAGCCTCTTGGGGTCATCAAGAGAAGTCGCCGTCTGAATCGCCAAAACAACGTCATGCATGTAGGCATCCTTGGCGTCGAGGTAATGGCAGTCGTTGGTAGCCACAAGGGGAATGCCGGTTTTCCGGGCGATGGCAATCAGAGCCTCATTGACCATTCTCTGTTCGGGAATCTTGTTCTCCTGGAGCTCGAGGAAGAAATTCTCCGGGCCAAAAATGTCCCGGTACTCCAGGGCACAGCGTTCGGCCTCCTCGACGTTCCCTGCAAGAACCAGCCGGGGAATTTCTCCCGCAAGACAGGCTGAAAGCGCAATGAGCCCACGGGAATACTCCCGCAAAAGCTCCTTATCCACCCGGGGCTTGTAGTAGAAACCCTCAAGGAAAGCTCGGGTGACGAGTTCCATGAGGTTCCGGTACCCCTCCTCATTCTCCGCAAGGAGCACAAGGTGGTATGCCGGCTCGCTCCCCTTTACCACAACCTTCTCAAAACGGCTCCCGGGGGCAACGTAGACCTCACAACCGATGATGGGCCGAATACCTTTCTCCTTCGCCTTTTTATAGAAATCCACAACTCCATACATGACCCCGTGGTCGGTGATGGCCACAGCTTCCATCCCGTAGGCAGCGACACGTTCCAGAAGCTCATCGATGCGGATCACGCCATCGAGGAGACTGTACTCGGTATGGAGGTGGAGGTGCGCAAACTTCATGTCACTCACCACTTGAAAGCTCTCGGAGGAGCAAATTCTTCACCACTTCAGGGTTGGCCTGCCCCCTTGTGGCCCTCATAACCTGCCCGATGAGAAAATGCAGTGCCTTCTCCTTTCCCCGGAGGTAATCAGCCACACTCTGGGGATTCTTTTCGATAACCTCTCGAACAACCTTTTCAAGATCCCGCTCACTGGTGAGGAACGAAATCCCCTTCTTAAGCATAACGTCCCTCGCACCCATCCCCGTCCTGAACATCTCTTCAAAGATGCCCTTGGCCAGGGAAATGCCGATTTCCTTGCGCTCTACCATCTTCAAAAGCTCTGCCAGCATTGACGGGGTGACCTTGCTCTCCCGAATGCCAATATTGAGACTGTTGAGGTTTTTCAGGACCTCGGTGAGTATGAAGTTGCAGACTGCCCGGGGAGAAGGAAACTCCCGTACACATGCTTCAAAGAACTCCGCAAGGTCACGGTCCTGAACGAGAATATACGCCTCGGGCTCAGGGAGCTCGTACTCCCGCATGAATCGTTCTTTCTTCTGTAAAGGTAACTCAGGAATGGTCGCCTGTATTTCCTGAAGCATCGCTGGGGCAATGCGGAAAGGGAGAAGGTCTGGGTCGGGGAAATACCGGTAATCTTCTGCTTCCTCTTTCCCCCGGGAAGGAACAGTCACCTGACGCACCTCATCCCAGTGGCGAGTTTCCTGAACCAGGGTTTTCCCCGCTCGAAGAAGCTCCGCCTGGCGCTCAACTTCGTAGCTCAGGGCCCGGAAGACCGATCGAAAAGAGTTCATGTTCTTGATCTCCACCTTGGCACCCGGTGTCTCTGGAGAAAGGGAAACAGAAACGTTGGCGTCGCAGCGCAGTGACCCCTCCTCCATGTTCCCGTCGCTCACCTCAAGGTACCGCACGATGTTCCTGAGCATCACCAGGCACTCTTTTGCCTCTTCGGGAGAGTGGAGATCTGGCTCGGTAACAATCTCGACAAGCGGGATGCCAGCCCGATTGAAATCGACCCCCGAGACCGTCCCTCGAAGCTCCGGCCCCTCATGGATGAGTTTCCCCGCATCCTCCCTCCACGTGGACTCTCCGTATACGAACCCGCTTCTTTGTCCCCTGAAGGGCGAACTCTAATACCTCCCCGCCACCCCGATGGGGAAATCGTACTGGGAAATCTGGTACCCTTTGGGGAGGTCGGGATAGAAGTAGTTCTTTCGGTGGAAAACCACTTCTGGCAGGATCTCGCATTGCAGTGCCAGGGCAGTTTTTATCGCAAGCTCTAAGGCTCTTCTGTTAAGCACTGGAAGTGCTCCGGGAAGCCCCATGCAAACCGGGCACACCAGGGTATTGGGGGTTTTCCCAATGTAGTCAGTACTGCAGCGACAGAACATCTTTGCCCGGGTCAGGAGCTGGCAGTGAACCTCAAGCCCGATGGTCACGTAGACATTTTCCATCCTCAGGACCTCCTCTCCGGCCCAATTTTGGGGAAAGGAAGCGGGAGCGAGAGCATTCGTTCAACAAAACGTGCCAGAGCAAAGAGAACCCCCTCCTGAAAAGGACCGGCAATGATTTGCATGCCCACCGGAAGACCATCTTCGTACCCGCAGTTCACGGCAATGGAGGGCACACCAGCCATGGCCGAGGGAATGGTGAACACATCGGCAAGGTACATCTCATAGGGATTTTCGGTTCGCTCCCCAAGGAAAAAGGGAAACACCGGAGAAACAGGAGTCACAAGGAGGTGACAGGTTGCAAAGGCCTCTTCGAAATCCCGCCGTACCAGCGTTCGCACTTTCATGCCCTTCAGGTAATAGGCGTCGTAATATCCCGAGCTCAGAGAGTACGTCCCAAGGAGAATTCTCCGTTTCACCTCCGGGCCAAAACCGAAACTCCTCGTCTGGAAATACATGTCCTGCAGCCCCTGGTCCCCTCCTCTTCTCACCCCGTAGAGCACACCATCGTACCGGGCAAGGTTTGAGCTCGCTTCAGAGGGAGCCACGATATAGTACGCTTCCAGGGCGTAATCTGTGTGGGGTAGAGAGACTTCAACGAGTTCCAGGCCTTCTTTCTCAAGTTCCCGAAGCACCGCGGTAATGACCTTCACAATCCGGGGGTCTACCCCCTCGGAGAAGTACTCCCGGGGAAGGCCAATCCTCATCGTCCGTATGTCCTCCTGCGGGGGGATCTCCTCCCGGGAAAAGGGAGGATAGGGGGCGCAGGTGGAGTCTCGCTCGTCTTTGCCNCTTATCACCTCAAAAAGGGCGATGGCATCCTCCACGGTTCGCGCCATCGGACCAATCTGATCCAGGGACGAGGCGAAACTCACAAGCCCGTATCGGGAAACCCGTCCATACGTCGGGCGAAGCCCCACGATGCCGCAGAAGGCCGCCGGCTGGCGCACTGAACCCCCGGTGTCAGACCCTAAAGCCACGGGGGTCTCAAAAGCAGCCACAGCTGCAGCAGATCCACCACTGGACCCTCCAGGAACCCGGTTGAGATCAAAGGGATTTCTCGTCGGACCAAAAGCGCTGTTTTCCGTCGACGATCCCATAGCGAACTCATCCATATTGGTCTTTCCGATGACAATGGCTCCAGCCCTCTCAAGGCGCTCGATGACGGTGGCGTTGTACGGAGGAACGAACCCCTCAAGAATTCTCGACCCACAGGTTGTGGGTATGCCAAGGGTACAGATGTTGTCCTTGACGGCCACAGGAATCCCCCAGAGCGGAGGATAAACGTCCCTGTCTTTCCACTCCTTCTCCAACCTTCGGGCCTGCTCAAGGGCGTTTTCCCTATTCACGAAAAGAAAGGCATGGAGGAGGGGGTCCGACCTCCGCAATGCGCTGGAAGAACGCCTCAAGCAACGCAGAGGGAGAGAGCTCTCCCCGGGCAAAGAGTGCGTGGTAATCCTGAATGGTGAAATTCCGGAACTCCTCAAGATTCATGATGGCTTCTCCTCTTTCTCCACAACCTTGGGGACGATGAAATATCTTCCTTCCACACGGGGAGCATGTTGCAGAACGAGGTCGCTCCCCTGCCATTCTACAGGCTCATCGGTATTCATGGGGGGGTTCGCTCCAGGAGATATGAGAAGTCGGAGAAACCCCCTCAAGCTGGAGTTCGTTCAGTTTTTCAAAGTGGGCAATAATGTCACTAATGTCCTGGAAAAAAGCGGGCAAACTCCTCCTCCGAGAAGGACAGCTTGGCAAGATGGGCAATTTTCCGGATTTCCTCAAATGACACCCTGGCATGCATTGAGGATCACACTCCCATCATTTCGTAGAACTCTTCCTCTGTGAGGATCTGGACGTTCTTCTGACGGGCTTCTTCAAGCTTCCCCCCGGGGTTTTCCCCCACAACGAGGTAATCCACCTTTCGGGAGACGGCATTGGCAACCCTGCCGCCTTTTTGACGGACGAGTTCCTCCGCTTCCTTCCGGGAAAAGCGGGAGAGCGTTCCGGTGAAGACAAAGGTTTTCCCCTGCAGAGGACCCTCCGAGGAGATCGTAACCTCCGCCGTTTCCTCTTCTGGAACCACCCCAAGGGCCTCAAGCTCCTCAAGCATGGCCCGGTTTTCGGGATTCCTGAAGAACTGCCACACTGCCTCGGCAACTTTGGGACCTATGCCCTCTACGGTCAGGAGGTCCTCAAACGAAGCCTCCATAATCCTGCGAAGGGACCCAAAGTGCTCAGCCAGAAGCTGAGCCACAAATTCTCCCACGTACCGGATACCCAGAGCGTACAGGAACCTCGCCAGAGGTCGCTTCTTGGACCGCTCAATGGCCCGCAGGAGGTTCTCTGAGGACTTATCACCCATCCGCTCAAGCTGCAGGAGTTTTTCCTTGGTCAGACGGTAGAGGTCGGGAATTGCTCGAACATACCCCTTGTCCACCAGCTGGTCGATGAGCTTCTCCCCAAGCCCCTCCAATGTCCATGGCATCTCGAGAGGCGAAGTGGCGAAGACGCTCCTTAATCTGGGCAGGGCAACTCGCATTAATGCAACGGACGGCAACCTCGCCCTCTTCCCGCACCACTGGTGAATGGCAAACCGGACAACTGGTGGGCATGGTGAAGACTCTTTCGCTGCCGTTTCTCCGCTCCTTCAGGACAAGGACAACCTCGGGGATGACTTCCCCTGCCCGTCCCACAATGACCCAGTCCCCAATGCGGACATCCTTTCGCCGCACCTCATCCTCATTGTGGAGCGTCGCCCGTCTCACCACCACACCGCCAACCTCCACCGGCTCGAGCACCGCCACAGGGGTCAGCGTCCCGGTTCGCCCCACGTTGACCTCAATGTCTAAAACCCTGGTCACCGCTCGCGTGGGTTCAAACTTGTAGGCAATGGCCCAGCGGGGACTCTTGCTCGTCGCCCCAAGGAGCTCCTGGAAGGTAAGGTTGTTCACCTTGACCACAAGTCCGTCAATGTCGTAATCGAGAGTCTTCCGCTTCTCTTCCCACTCCCTGTGAATGGCGATGACCTCCTCGATATCTCTGGCGAGTCGCGCGTTGGGATTGACCTTGAACCCAAGGTCTTTCAGAAAGTGCAGGAGTTCCCAGTGGGTGGTCGGGTACCAGGGGCTCTCAATGAGATATGCCCCGTAGACGAAAATGTCAAGCTTTCTCTGAGCGGTGACGTTCGGGTCAAGCTGCCGCAAAGATCCAGCAGCCGCGTTTCTGGTGTTGGCAAAAAGGGGTTCGCCCCTCTTTTTCCGCTCTTCGTTGAGCTTCTCAAAATCCCCCTTGTGCATGAACACCTCGCCCTGGACCTCAATAAAGTCGGGAACCTTCTCCCCAAAAAGACGCAGGGGAATACTCCTTATGGTTCGCAGATTCAGGGTCACATCCTCGCCGGTGATCCCATCACCCCGGGTTGCACCGCGGACAAATACCCCACCTTCATACCGCAGATTCACCGCAAGACCATCAATCTTGAGCTCAACCACGTACTCCACTGTTTCCGTCCCCAGCATCCTCTTCACCCGTCGATCAAAGTCCCGTATTTCCTCCTCGGTGAAGGCGTTATTGAGGCTCAGCATCGGTCGGGCGTGGGTAAAAGGAGCAAAGCTTTCCTGAGGTTTCCCGCCCACTCGCTGGGTCGGAGAATCCGGTGTGACAAGGTCAGGGAAAAGCGCTTCGAGCTCTTCGAGCTTCCGCATGAGGGCATCGTACTCTTCATCGCTGATCTCAGGGCTATTGAGGACGTAGTAGCGGTAATCATGGTACCGGATGATTTCTCGAAGTCGCTCAATCTCCCTCTTCGCCTGCTCCCTGTCCATGTGCCCCCCTCCTACCAGAGTTCCTCCCTTACTATTGTATCATCCCGGCGAGGACCAACAGAGATGAGCACCACCGGAACCCCCAGAAAATCCTCAAGGGACTCCACAAAAGCCCGCACCGCCCTGGGAAGGTCACCGTACGACCGTACTCCTGAGATATCCTCGTTCCATCCCTCGAACTCCCGGTACAGCGGTCGACACAGAGGCCAGAGAGAAGGATCCATGGGGAAATCTTCAAGGATCTCTCCCCGGACCTCGTAGGCATAACACCACCTGACCATGGAGAGTCCCCCAAGAACATCGAGCTTGGTCAGGGCCAGCGAGGTGATGTGGTTGACACGGAGCGCGTACTTCAAGACCACTCCGTCGAGCCACCCACAGCGGCGGGGACGCCCGGTGGTGGCACCGTACTCCCCTCCTTTTTCCCGAAGGTACACTCCGGTGGCATCCGCGAGTTCTGTCGGAAAGGGTCCTTCACCCACCCGTGAGGTATAGGCTTTACACACCCCGAGAACCTCGACATCAGCGACCGGGCCCATACCGGCACCAAGGAGTGCACCACTGGCCACCGGATAGGAGGAGGTGACAAAGGGATACGTCCCGTGGTCGAGATCGAGCATGGTCCCCTGAGCACCCTCAATGACGATACGCTTTCCGGTCCGCCATGCCTCGTACAGAAGCCGCGAGGTGTCCCGAACATAGGGCTGCAAACGCTGTCCGTAGGCGAGGTACTCTTCAAGAATCGCCTCGTAAGAGAGCGGGGGATGGGAAAAAATGCGCTCCAGGATCCAGTTCTTGTACTCAAGAACCGGTTGAAGCTTTGCCGCAAGGATTTCAGGGTGCAGAAGGTCCACGACCCGTATGCCCCAGCGGGCAACCTTATCCTCATACGCCGGCCCGATACCCTTCCCTGTGGTTCCGATTCTCCCTTTCCCCCGAAGGCGCTCATAGAGTCCATCAAGCAGACGGTGATACGGCATGACCACGTGGGCCTTTTCACTGACAAAAAGCCTCTCCTGGAAGACAATCCCTTCCTGCTCGAGGAGACGAACCTCTTCGAAGAAAGCCGTGGGATCGATGACCATCCCATCGCCGAGGATACAGACCTTCCCAGGCAGAAGGACACCAGAGGGAATGAGGTGGAAAACGTACTTCTTCTCTCCCACGATGACCGTGTGCCCAGCATTATTCCCTCCTTGAGCCCGCACCACCACATCTCCTGACTGGCTCAGGTAGTCAACAATCCTGCCCTTGCCCTCATCCCCCCAGTGCGTTCCCACTACAATGCAGATACTCACTCCCACCACCTTCATTCTCATTCCCATTCAATCGTCGCAGGGGGTTTGGAGGTGATGTCATAGACCACTCTCCCTATTCCTGCCACCTCGTTCACGATGCGTCGGGCGATGACGTCAAGGGTGTCGTAGGAAATCCTTGCCCAGTCGGCAGTCATGCCATCTTCACTCATGACCGCCCGGATGACCCCCCACGTACTTATACGTCCGCTCATCCCCCCATAACACCGACGCTCCGGACCGGAACCAGAACACCAAAGGACTGCCAGAGTTTCCGGTAAATCGGCGATTTCCGCAGCTCCTGGTCGATGATGGCATCCATGTCCCGGAGAATCGCTAACCGTTCTTCGGTCACCTCGCCGATAATGCGTACGGCAAGGCCAGGACCAGGGAAGGGCTGTCGCCAGATGATGTCCTCGGGGATACCGAGTTCTGCTGCCAGCTTCCGCACTTCGTCCTTGAAGAGAAACCGCAGGGGCTCGAGGACCTTAAGGTGCATGTGTTCGGGAAGTCCTCCAACATTGTGGTGGGTTTTGATCCGTGCCGATGGGCCCCATACCGAGACACTCTCAATGACGTCCGGATAGGTTGTCCCCTGGAGGAGGTAGGTGACGTTTCCGAGTTTTCTCGCCTCCTCCTCAAAAATTTCCACAAATACCCGGCCGATAATCTTCCGCTTTTCCTCAGGGTCCACAACTCCCCGAAGGGCGAGAAGAAAACGTTCCCTGGCATCGACGTAAATCACCCGGTCTTTCCCCAGAAGCGCCCGCATGTTGGAGAGCACCTGTTCGGCCTCTCCCTTTCGCAAAAGACCATTGTTGACGAAGATACAGCTCAGCTGGTCCCCGATGGCCCGGTAGGTAAGGACCGCTGCGGTAACCGAGTCCACCCCACCACTGAGCGCGCACACGACTCGCTCCTTCTGGACCTCGTTGCGAACATACTGGATCTGCTGCTTCACAATGGACTCAGGGGTCCATTCAGGACGACATCCACAGATACCAAAAACGAAGTTCGCAAGGATCTCTTTCCCCAGAGGAGTATGGGAAACCTCGGGGTGGAACTGAATACCCCAGATTCTCCCGCTTTTGTCCCTGACCGCGGCGTACTCGCACCCCTCTGTCCGGGCTACACAGACAAAGTCCTCGGGAATCTCCTTCACGCTGTCCCCGTGGCTCATCCAGCAGACCATCTCACTCCCCAGACCCTCAAAGAGCCCTCCCCGTTCGAGAACAAAAAGGAGGGCCCTTCCGTACTCCCGGCTCTGGGACCGGATGACCTTCCCCCCCACGCGTGCTGACGAGAAGCTGCATCCCGTAGCAGATGCCGAGGACTGGCTTTCCACTTTCGAGGACTCCCTGTGGCAGCCGGGGGGCATTCTCATCGGTGACACTGTAAGGGCTTCCTGAAAGAATGATACCCCGGATTTCGGCATCGGACAGCGAGGGGTAACCCCGCATATGGTACGGCCAGATCTCACAGTACACCTGGAGCTCCCGAATGCGGCGAGCGATGAGCTGAGTGTACTGAGAACCAAAATCCAAAAATGACAATCTTATCCATACTCAGCGTTCACCGTCCCATGCCCACACCCTGTTCCCTCTGCAGGTGTTTCCCCTCGGTCCAGATACTCGGTGCCACAACGATTTCGACCTTTTGCATCTCCTGAATATTCCGTGCCCCCAGAGATCCCATGGCCACTCTGAGCGCCCCAACGAGGTTCATTGTGCCATCGGTGACCGTACTTGGGCCAAAGAGGATTTCCCGAAGACTCCCTTTAATGCCAACTCTGATGAGCGTCCCACGGGGTAGTGCCGGGTCTGGAGTGGCCATGCCCCAGTGGTGCCCCCGACCGGGAGCTTCCTGGGCACTGGCCAGAGGCGAACCAAGCATCACGGCATCCGCTCCGCTGGCTATCGCCTTGGCGATATCTCCACCCACCCGCATGCCTCCATCGGTAATCACTGCCACGTACCGGCCAGTGCTCTTCAGGTAATCTTCCCGAGCCGCTGCCACATCTACCGTTGCTGTCACCTGAGGAACACCAATGCCAAGAACAGCCCTTGTAGTGCAGGCAGCCCCAGGGCCAATACCGACGAGAACACCGCTCGACCCCTGCACGCATGAGTTCCAGGGCCACCTCATAGGTGGCACAGTTCCCCACAACCACAGGAACGGGAGCCTCCCGACAGAACTTCTCAAGGTCCAGAGCCTGGAGTGAGGAAGAAACGTAGCGGAGAGTGGTCACTGTGGCCTGAATGACCAGGACATCAACCCCCGCCTGGATGGCTCTCTTGCCAAGCGTTTCTAGCTCGAAGAGGGGTAACGGATACCGCTGCGGGAACGTTATGAGACTTGATTTCCTCAATCCGCCGATCGATAAGCTTCTCCTTGATGGGTTCCTGGTACACCCGCTGGAGCAGCACAGCAACCTCGTCTTTGGGGCGAGAGATGATTTCCTCAATCACCCCATAAGGGTCCTCGTAGCGAGTGAACAACCCCTCGAGGTTCAGAACCCCCAGAGCTCCAAGCTTCCCCAGCTCCACAGCCATACGGGGGTCCACTACCCCGTCCATGGCTGCCCCAAGGATGGGAACCTCAAGCCGCACTGACCCGATACTCGTTGAAACATCCACATCCTTTGGGTCCACCGTGACGTTGCCCGGNACAAGGGACACATCATCAAATCCAAAGGTCATCCGTGCCTTCCGGTTCCTTCCCACGAAAGTACTCCATAGGCCTCACCTTTTCTCTATCTCCGTCTCTTCAGCAATAATAACCTCAGTGGTCAACACAAGAGAGGCCACGCTCAGTGCGTTCTGCAGGGCTACCCGGACCACTTTGGCAGGGTCCACGATGCCTGCTGCGAACATGTCAACGAAATCACCCTGGATCACGTCAAACCCCACATTCCATGGTTCTGCCTTCATCTTCCCCGCTATGAGGGACCCCTGGTACCCGGCATTTTCGGCAATCTGCCGCGCGGGCTCCTCCAGGGCTTTCCGCACAATCTCCGCTCCTGGGCGTTCCCTCTCGGGAATGGCTTCCACATCAAGCTCCTGGGCAAGATGGAGCAGGGCCGCACCACCCCCGGGAACAATGCCCTCCTCAAGGGCAGCTCGAGCAGCAGCCAGAGCATCCTCAACACGGAGGCGTTTTTCCTTGAGTTCGACCTCGGTTGGCGCTCCAACCCGGATGACAGCTAACCCCCTGGGTAAGCCGCCCCAAACGTTCTTCGAGCTTCTCCCGGTCGTAATCCGAGGTGGCTCTCTCAATCTGGGCACGAATCTGCCGGACTCGCTCCTCAATATCCCGCTTTCTCCCCTTTCCTCCGACAATTACCGTGGCATCCCGGGTAACCCGAACCTTCTCCGCCTGACCAAGGAGCTCAAGCGGAACCTTCTCAAGCTTCATCCCCAGGTCCTGGAGAATAACCTGTCCCCCGGTGAGCACCGCAATATCCCCCAGGATTTCCTTTTGTCGTTCTCCAAAAGCAGGCGCCTTGACCGCCGCAACCTGCAGTACCCCCCGGAGCTTGTTGACCACAAGAAGGGCCAGGGCCTCACCCTCAATCTCCCCCACAATGCAGAGCAGAGGACGACCTGTCTGGAAAACCCGTTCAAGGAGCGGGAGAAGTGTTGCGGCATTGCGAATCCTGTAATCGGAGACAAGGATGAAGGGATGCTCAAGGAGGACTTCCCCCTTCTCGGGATCCGTCACAAAGTATGGGGAAACAAAACCCCGGTCAAACTGCAAACCCTCGACCACTTCAAGGGTGGTCTCAACACCTTGAGAATCCTCGATGGTTACCACACCGTCTCTCCCCACCCGCTCCAGCGCCTCGGCCACAAGCTCCCCCAGGAACTCGTCTTTTGAAGCCACAGAGGCCACCTGGGCCACGTGTTTCTTCTCCACAACCGGAACACTCCGTTCCCGAAGTTTCTGCACCACCGCGTCCACGGCTTTCTCCATTCCGCTTCTGAGAAACACCGGGCTGTGAAGGGAAAGGAGGGCCTTCATCCCCTCTTCCACCATTCTTTGGGCCAGAACAATAGCCGTTGTGGTCCCATCCCCCACGACGTCATTCGTCCTTACCGCAACTTCCTTGAGGATCCGGACACCCACATTTTGAAAGACATCGTGGAGTTCAACATCCCGAGCCACAGTGACCCCGTCGTTTGTGACGAGAGGAAGACCCCAGTCCTTCCCAAGGAGCACGTTCCTCCCCCGTGGTCCCAGGGTGAGTCGCACTACCCCGGAGAGCGCTTCAATCCCTTCCCAGAGGGCCTGACGGACCTCGCTACCGAAAGCAAGAGTCTTTGCCACAATATTCACCTCTTCGTCCCGGTCAAAACGCATGCCAGAATAATACCGCAGAGTATCTCAAGAATTCAACCGGACCCCAGGGAGAGCTGGGGAAGGGGGTCAATCGCCAGAGAATCTCGCCTTCCTCGGAGGAAATGAAAAAGACCACAGGCAGCAATCATTGCCGCGTTATCTGTACACAGCGCCCGGGATGGGAAAAACACCCGAATCCCCCGTTTCTTTCCCTCCTCTTCCATGACCTCTCGAAGGCGACGATTTGCTGCCACTCCTCCCCCAACAACAAGCGCTGGATATGCCGTACGCTCCACCGCCAGGAAGGCCTTTTTAACCAGACTGCGAACCACACTCTCCTGGAAAGAGGCCGCAAGGTCCCGAAGGAGACGCTCGTCGCGTTTTTCCCCAGGAGAGAGTTGTGAGAAAAACCTCGCCACAGCAGTTTTCAGACCGCTGAAGCTGAAATCCAGGGTATCTTCATCCTCAAGCCCGCTCCGGAAGAAAAAGCGTTTTCCATCTCCTTCTCTACTCAGGCGGTCAATCACTGGACCCCCGGGGTACCCAAGGCCGAGAAGCCTGGCCACCTTGTCATACGCCTCACCAGCAGCATCATCCCTTGTCCTCCCAAGCAAGACGTAATCCCCCCAGTCCCGAACAGCAAAAAGCTCGGTATGCCCTCCAGAAACAACGAGTGCCACAAAGGGAGGATCCACAGAGGGGTCATCGAGGCGTATGGCGAAAAGGTGTCCCTCCAGGTGATTGACTGCCACAAGGGGCTTCTCAAGAGCAAAAGCCAGGGTTTTCGCCAGGCACATCCCCATAAGGAGCGACCCCAGAAGCCCCGGCCCCTGGGTCACGGNCACAAGACCAATATCGCGGAGGGTGACCCCGGCTTCCCTAAGAGCAGCGTGGAGGATTGCGGGGAGCACTTCAAGGTGACGCCTTGAGGCTACTTCGGGAACGATACCTCCAAACGCCTGGTGAAGCTCAACCTGACTCGAAACCACGTTAGAACGGATTCTGAAATGCCCATCAACCACCGCCACACAGCTATCATCACAGCTCGTTTCAATCCCCAAAACCAGAAACTCCTCGCCCATCCCTTTCCTCCTCGAAATCCTTCCGCATGATGAGTGCATCCTCTCCATCGGCATAGTACCGTGATCGTACCCCCACCACCCGGAAACCAAACTTCCGGTAGAGGTTCTGTGCCCTGGTATTGCTCACCCGGACTTCCAGAAGCACGTAACGGCACCCACAGGCCTGGGCGTACTCAAGAGCGTATCGAAAGAGCCTTTTCCCGAAACCTCTCCCCCCGACTATCGGGGGTGAATAGCAAAGGTTGTGATGTGCCCCTCTTCCCACAGAATCCAGAGACCGATGTACCCGATGACCCTGCCTTCAAAGAGTGCTACGAAATACGAGGCAACCTTGTTCGAAAGCTCGGTGAGGAAGAGCGAGTACGACCAGGGTTGAGAGAAGGACCGCCGCTCAATCGCCACCACATAGGGCAGGTGGTGCGCCTGCATCTCCACAATCTGAAAATCGCCGTTGTCAACGAGAACCTTGTCGTTCGAAAACCCTAGACCCATAGAGGGGCAACATGGTAAAAACATTCTCAAAACTTCCACTTTCCTCCCGTTCCCAGGACATCACCACAAGCTCAAGGGGATTGGGAACTGCAAGATCAGGACGGAGACACGAGAGACCGGCTTTCTCAAACTCTTCGAAGAGGCCTCCCCAGGGGGTCACGACCAGAACACCTGTCTCCCCCGCGTACCGAGCGACGAATTCCTCCGGAGAACCCACCAAGGGTGGAGCGGCAAGGCGGGTCGAGGAAAGAGGGAATTCAGACCAGAAAATCTCCCCTTTTCGGTGGAAAATCACCGGAACGATAACTTCAAAGGACGAAGCCACATGGAGCCTTCGGGTCTGGCTTGCCAGAAGCTCAAGGACCGAGAACCCCAAAAGAGGTACCCGAAAAGCGTAAGCCAGGCCCTTTGCAATCATGTTGCCAACCTTGACCCCGGTGAACGACCCAGGACCAAGACCAACGAGAACACGTTCCAGGCGCTCCCTCAGGGAGAAGCGGTCCTGTATCACCTTGAGGTACTCCAGAAGAAGGAGAGAATGCTCCATCCTCGTATAGTGGACCACCTGGAAAAGGACCTCTTTCCCCTCCACAGCGGCCACACCAAGCCAGGGAGTACTGCTGTCAAGGGCGAGAATCATCTCCACCACCCGAATGGGTAACCCGGATATGCCGTACGCACTCATCGACAATGCCAATCTGCACCCAGAAAAATGGAGGAGGGAAAAAGGAGAGGAACTTCTCTCCCCATTCCACCACCACGATGCCCCCTCCCTCCAGGTATTCGGGAAAACCGAGGTCCACGACCTCTTCCCACCTGCTCAGGCGGTAGAAATCCATGTGGTACAGAGGGTAAGGCTTTCCGGAATACTCGTGAACCAGGGAAAATGTCGGGCTGCGCACCTCACTTTCCGGTATTCCCAGAGCCTGGGCCATGCCCTTGACGAAAACCGTCTTTCCTGCCCCGAGTTCCCCAGAAAGGAGAACAAGGACGGGAGGCCTGCAAAACCCAAGGACGAACTCCTTCCCCAATCTCTTTGTCTCCTCAGGGCTTTCAGTCCGCCAGAACGCCACTTCCCTCATTCGACGAACACGCGATGACGTATCCTTCCGAAACTGCAGAGGACCTCATGGGGGATTGTCTTTCCCCGGCGCGCAACCTCTTCAACCCGTATCTCCTCCTCACCATCCCTCCCGATAAAGGTGACCACATCTCCCTTCTCCACTCCCTCGATGTGGGTCACATCGACCATCACCTGGTCCATGGAAATCGTCCCGATGACCGGGGCTCTCTTCCCGCGAACCAGAACCTCAAGATTGTTGGAAAGAGCCCGGAAGAGCCCCTGGGCGTACCCCAGGGCGACAACCGCCACCCTCGACGTCCGGGAGGTCACAAATGTCCCTCCATAACCCACCCGGAAACCAGGGGGGAGAACCTTGACGAGCTTCACCCGGGCCCGGACACTGGTGACGGGCTTCAGACCAAGCGACTTTGCGAGTTCTGGTTCCCCGTTTGGGGATACCCCGAAAAGAGCAATACCGATCCGGTTCAGCGCAAGCCGCATGTGGGGGAACACGAGAAAGGCTGCGCTGTTCGCGCAGTGGTACTCCAGGGATTTCCCCCAGAACCCCCAGCGCTTCAAGAAAGCCAGAAACTTCTGAAATTGCCACTCCGTGTACTCCGGATCTTTCTCGGCGCTTGAGAAATGCGTCATCACGCCGCACAAAGCCACGGCAGGCGAAAGAGACAACCTCTCAAAAAAAGAACGGGTAAAGTTGCGGGGAAGGCACCCCATCCTCCCCATTCCGGTGTCTACCTTAAAGTGAAAGCGAGCAGTCCTCCCCTGTCGTTCTGCAGCCTTGACCAGGCTCTCGAACTCCTCTTCCTGCGAGACAACGGGGATAAATCCCTCGGCAACGATGGCCTCAGCCTCCCAAGGGAAAAATCCTCCGAGGATGTAAATATCGCCTTCAACACCGGACTTTTTTGAGATCGAGGGCTTCCTCTAAAAGAAGCCACGCCGAATTTCCGAAGACCCAGCGAGGAGAGTAAGGCAGCAGTAGCCACCCCATGGCCATAGACCTGGGATTTCACCACCCCCATGATATCTCCCTGAGGAGAGGCCAGCTGCCTGAGCACCAGGAGGTTATGGGCAAGGTGCTCCCGAGAAATCTCCATCCAGAAATGAGGGTTCCCATGTTCCATCTTCTACCACCTTTCGTGCCGCATCAAGGCGTTCGGCAATCTCATGGGCAACAATGGAGGTTCTTCCCTCCCTGCGCAGGATGTCTCCTGAAAGCCCGTGGAGAAACACCCCGCAGAGCGCACTGCTTACTGCATCAAGACCCTGGGCCATCAACCCCCCGATGAGTCCTGCCAGAACGTCTCCGCTCCCTGCTGTAGCCAGAAGTTCATTCCCCGTGGAATTTACGAAGATCTCTCCCCCGGGGCCTCACCACGAGAGTCCCCGGCCCTTTGAGGACCACAACGCACCCAAAGAAGGCGGCGATATCCCGGGCAGCCTGCACCTTCCACTCGCTGACCTCCTGCACAGGCCTGGCCAGAAGACGAGCTGCTTCACCCACATGAGGCGTCACAACCCATCCGGCAAGTTTCCCCTCCCACCGCTCGCGATGTTCGGCGATGATGTTCAGCGCATCAGCATCAAGCACACCCTTCGCCGGAATGAGCTCAAGGAACCGCTCCAGAAAGCGCTGTAGTCCCTCCTTCATTCCAAGACCCGGTCCAACCACAACACCTGAAACCTTCCGGGCCTCAAACCCCCGGAGAATCGCCTCAACGTCGTGTTCCCCATAGCTCCAGTCAGGAAATGCCGAAGACCCAAGGGTCACCCCCACAACCTCGGGGAGGCTGGTTCGTACCGCCAGAGAAAGCTCTGCGGGCAAAGGCCACACCACCATGCCCGCACCGCCCCGATAAGCTCCCTGAGCAACCAGAATCCCCGCACCGAGCATGGCCGAAGACCCGGCGACAACCCCCACCACACCGGCAGAAATCTTGTGGGTTGACCACGACCGCCGGGGGAGAAGGGCACGGACATCCGAAGGAAGCACCAGGTATCCATCAGCCTTTTCGTCCTCTCCAAAGGACAGGGGTATACCGATGGGGTACACCTTGATCCTTCCCGCATACGCCCTTCCCGGATACAGGACAAGACCCCTCTTGAGAAAACCAAAGGTCACCGTGAGATCCGCCTGCACCGCCTCGCCGAGAACCCGCCCGTCGCTGGCGTCCACCCCGGAAGGGACGTCAACAGCCACGACGAATTTCCTTACCGCCGCCATTGATACACCGAATCACCTCCCGGTGTATTCCCTCGACTTCCCGGGCAAGACCCGTCCCGAAGAGGGCATCGACAATCAGCGTGTCCTCTTCAAACCGAACATCGCCAGAAGAGGAAACCACCTGCACGGGAAGGCCAAGCTCCGTAATGACAGCGTAATTGTACTGGGCGTCTCCTCTGAGGTTCTCCGGAGAACCTACAAGGTATACCCTGGGGGGACTCTCGGGATGCGCCACGAAAAGGTGGCGGGCCACCACCATTCCATCGCCCCCGTTATTTCCTGTCCCGCACACAATGGCTACCCGCCGCAGCGATGGTCTTTCCCGCAGGGCGGAGAGTACTTCAGACGCTACCGCCCTTCCGGCATTTTCCATAAGTAAAAGGGTCCTCAGACCGAAGCGCTCACAGGCACTTTTCTCCCGCTCCTGCATGGTCTTCGCCGTGACAAGCTCAATCACTGCCTTTCCCCTCCCCCGACGACTCCCACCGCCACCGCGACGACCACATCTCGCGAGTGCGAGAAGGAAAGACTGATTCTCCGGAACACCTTGTCACCTTGAGCCACAAAAACTCGCGGCTCTCCCGTGGACGTGTGGAGAATCGTGATATCCCGAAAGCCCAGAGAACGCCCCCGCTGCAGGAAGAGCTTCTTCACCGCTTCCTTGCTGGACAAAAAGCGCTGCAACCCCTTCCTGCCACCTTCTCGTNCCTTTCCCCTGGTAATAGGCGAGTTCCTCCGGGGAAAAGAGGCGCCGGAGGAACCGTTCACCAAAGAGGGAGAGAACCCGGGCAACTCGCGCAATTTCCACCACGTCAACGCCTACAAAAGCCCCACCATCACTCACGAAGCAGCTTCTCTCTCTTTCCGCGCCCTCTCAATAATGGCTTCCGCTATCTGGGGCGGAACCTCCTCGTAGTGAGAGAACCTCATGATGAACGAACCCCGTCCCTGGGTGATGGAACGGAGGTCAACGGAGTACCGGAAAAGTTCAGCAAGCGGGACCAAAGCCTTAATTTTCTGGTAGCCATCTTCAGGTTCCATGCCCAGAATCTTCCCTCGGCGAGCGTTGAGGTCCCCGATAACATCCCCCATGTTCTCCTCGGGCACCGTCACCTCAACACTCATGATGGGCTCAAGGAGCACCGGATTGGCCTCCTGGGCTCCCTTCCGGAACGCCATGGAACCGGCGATCTTGAAGGCCATGTCTGAGGAGTCCACCGGATGATACGACCCATCGTAGACAGTTACCCGCACGTCCACCACAGGGTATCCTGCAAGGACCCCTTCCTGCATGGCCTCCTGCACACCCTTTTTCCACTGCGGGAATGTAGTTTTTTCGGGATCACACCNCCCACGATTTTGTCAACNAACTCAAACCCCTGTCCCCGGGGAAGCGGCTCNAGTTCAAGCCAGGCATGGCCATACTGTCCCCGGCCTCCCGACTGGCGTTTGTATTTCCCCTCGGCACGGGCCGTTTTCTTGATGGTCTCCTTGTAGGGAACCCGGGGAACCGAGAGGGCAACTTCCACACCAAACTTACGCTTCATCTTTTCTGCCAGAACATCAAGGTGAATGTCCCCGAACCCGTAGACGATGTCTTCCTTGGTATCTGGTTCTCGCTGCACCCTGAGCGTGGGGTCCTCTTCGAGCATGCGACTCAAAGCCTGACTGATTTTCTCCTCGTCTGCTTTCCCCACAGGCCGTATGGCTGCCATGTAGTTCGGCTCGGGGTACTCAAGGGGTGGGAAAACAATGGGGTGTTCCCGATCCGAAAGGGTGTCACCGGTGAAAACCTCGGTCACCTTGGCTACAGCTGCGATATCTCCCGCCCTGACTTCCTTCAGAGGTTCCTGCGCCTTTCCCCGAACGAGGAGGAGCTGCCCCACCTTTTCTTCCACATCCCGGGAGGCGTTGTACAGCCGGGCATCCGCTGAGAGCTTCCCCGAATAGACCCGGAAAAAGGCTAACTTTTCCCCACGTATGGGTCGCTCAGAACCTTAAAGACAAAGGCCGAGAAAGGAGCGTCCTCACGACAGGGTCGTTCTTCCTCTTCCTGGGTTCTGGGGTTCTTCCCCTTCACCGGTGGGCGGTCAAGAGGGCTTGGAGCAAATTCCACGAGAAAGTCTGCTAAAGCAGCAACTCCCTTGTTCTCCAGGCCAGAACCACAGAGAACTGGGAAAATCTTTCGTTCAAGCACGGCTTTTTTGAGAGCTTCCCGGAGCTTCTCCGGCGGAATCCCCTGGCCGTCGAGGTAGAGATTGAGGAGTTCGTCATCGGTCTCCGCAACGTTTTCCAGAAGCTCTTCCCGCCATGTTCTGGCCTCATCCTCAAGCTCTCCAGGTATTTCTCCCTCCCGAACCGTCTTCCCGTCACCCTCGAAATACAGGGCCTTCATGGTCAGAAGGTCCACAAGGCCCCGGAAAGCGCTCTCCTTACCAATGGGGAGGAAAACCGGGGTTGCCTTGGGGGTAAACTTTTTGCGAATGTTCTCCAGAACACCGTAGAAATTGGCACCCTCCCGGTCCATACGGTTTACTAAGAAGAACACCGGGAGGTTTTCCCGCCTCAAGTAGTCCCATGCCTTCTCAGTACCAACCTCAACACCGGACACCGCGCAGAGGAAAATCACCCCGCTGTCCACTGCCCGAAGCGCCCCGATGACGTTCCCCAGAAAATCCATGTACCCCGGGGTATCTATGAGATTGACCTTGCAACCCCTCCACTCAAAAGGCAGGACCGAAAGGTCGATGGACAGTCCACGTCGAATCTCCTCAGGCTGCCAGTCAGAGACTGTGTTGCCTTCCTCAACTCTGCCCCGTCGTGTTGTCACCCCTGCATTGAAAAGGAGGGCCTCAGCAAATGTGGTTTTTCCTGCTCCCGCGTGGGAGAAGAATCCAATGTTCCGGATGTCCCCACCTTTGAAATCCTTCAAACGCAACTCCTCCCTTCTCGCATCATGGCCTACGCTCTTCTTTGAGAATATATCATACGATGCCTTCACTCAGACAAAAAGAAAAAAAGACTCAAGGCAAAAAGCAGGGCGAAAAGTTTGGTCTTCCAGTCGCGCCAGAAAAGCCTCTCAAGCAGTTCCCGGAGAAGTCTCAATGCCTTCGATACAGAATTTTGAGCATCCTCTTGAGCGTTCCTGCCTCGATATCCCATGCCATCCTCCCGTGTACCGCAAGGGAGATTTTCCCCGTCTCCTCAGAAATCACAATGGCCAAGGCGTCGGTCTGTTCGGTCACCCCAATGCCAGCCCGATGACGGGTACCGATTTTCCGTCTCGCCTCCACCTGTTCAGCCAGAGGAAGGATGCACCCAGCGGCGATAATCTTGTTCTCCCGAACAATCACCGCTCCATCGTGCAGGGGAGAGTCGGGAAGGAAAATGGAGAAGAGAAGCTCCGGCGAAAAAAAAGCATCCACCAGGACACCGGTCTGGGTGAAGTCCCGGAGGCTGTTCGTCCTTTCAAGGACAACCAGTGCACCAATTCTCTTTCGCGAGAGCGTCTGGCACGCCAGGGCAAGGTCCTCGATGAACTTCGTACGACCCTCCTCGTTGGTGTTCCGTTCAAGCAGGACATGGTGGTACAGGCGGTTCATGTAATTCCTGCGCAACTCCGGCTGGAGAATGAGCAACATCGTTCCCACATAGACAAAAAGACACAGGCGCCAGAAAAGGCGGAGTTCCCCCAGGGTAAGAAAATTTGAGGCCCCCGCGGCGATGAAAAGAACCATGAGAGAACGAACAGGCAGAAAAAGCGGGGTTCCCTTCACCCACCTGAGGAGCTGATACGAAAAATAGTAAAGTACTCCTATTTCCACCACGTACTTCAGAAAGCCTGGGAGCAAGAGACTGTTTCCCTCCGGGCCTCAAAGCAGGAGGCTCAAAATGGCCTTCTGGGCATGGAGCCTGTTCTCCGCCTCGTCAATCACCACAGAATGTGCTCCATCAATGACTTCATCGGTAATCTCCTGTCCCCGGTGCGCAGGCATGCAGTGCATGACGATGACCTCAGGAGAAGCAAGGGCGAGTAATTCATTGTTCACCTGGTAGGGCCAGAAGAAAGACAGCCGTTCTTCAAGCTCCTGTTCTTTCCCCATGCTGGCCCACACGTCGGTGTACACCACATCTGCCCCCAGAACGGCCTTTCTCGGGTCAACCTCGTAGACAATCTCTGCTCTGCTCTTCTGCGCCTCTCTCTGAGCCCAGTTCCAGATTTCCCAGGAAGGTCGGTACCGCTCAGGAGTGCACACGGTCAGGGAAAGGCCAAGACGCGCAGCAGCAACAATCCACGAGTGGCAGACGTTATTCCCGTCGCCCACAAAAACAATCTTGACGTTGAGCGTTCCCTTTTTCTCCTGCACTGTGAGCAGGTCCCCCAGCACCTGGCAGGGATGGTGGAGGTCAGAGAGACCATTGATCACCGGAACTCCAGCGTATCGGGCCATTTCGAGGACTGTCTCGTGAGCAAAGGTGCGGATCACAATGCCGTCCACCATCCTCCCAAGAACCAGCGCAACATCCTTCACAGCTTCTCGCTTACCAAGACCCACTTCCTGGGGACCGAGGTAAAAGCATTCTCCACCGAGCTGCCGCACCGCCACCTCGAAGGATACCCGGGTACGGAGGGAGGGCTTTTCAAAAAGCAGGGCAACGATTTTCCCTCCAAGGATACCAAGCCGCTCGCCCAGCACCCACCGCTTCTTCAGATCTAAAGCAACCTCAAGGAAATAGAGAATCTCCTCCCGTGAGAAATCCGCAAGATCTAGAAAATGACGTCCCCGGAACGCCTGCGTCATGTTCTCCCCTCTCCCATTTTCTCCCGGTAAACCTTTTCCACGTACGGAGAGAGAAAAGCCCGCAAAACGGCCCCATACCCGGCACGAAAGGATACCACATCGCCAACCCGGTACGGTCGTTGACTCTCTTCAACGTCAAGCACAAGGTAATTGCTTGTAGCCCCCACTATTGTAACATGTTCGTCGTCGAAATATAACTGATCCTCATCGATGTCCTGCTTTCCCAGCGCAACGAGAATCCTCCTGCGGGGGCCAGAAGACTGCAGAACACACTGCCTGCCGAAAGCATCATACCCCAGAGCCTTCCCCTGAAGGGGTTCTTTGGCACGGACTTCCACAACCTCAGCCGAGATCACAAAAGCACCCTGCCTCAGCCAGGGAATGTCCCTTTTCCTGCTGATGTCACTGCCAAAAAGCAGGGCTTCTCCAAAACGCACCTCATCCACTCCCTCAGGAGGTCGCCCCTCTTCCCAGAGGGAGAGAAAGGTTGTCCCCCCCACGGAGAGAACAACCTCCTTCTGGAGTTCCTCCGCAAAAAACCTCTTCACCTCCAGGAGCCTTTCGACCACCTCCCGGTCGGGGAGGACGCCGCTCAAACAGGCAAGGGTCGTGGCAATTCCCCGCAGGGAAACCCAGAAAAGATGCTGCAGCACCTCGAGGGCTTGGGGGAGTTCCTCAAAAAGGAACCCTTCTCGTCCATCCCCTCCCTCCACCGCGAAGACCACTGAAGAAGGCTTTCCTGTTCTTCGGGCTACAGCCTCGAGGTTCTCCAGAACTTCAACGTGAGAGACAAAGGGGGAAATGCTGTGCTCGCTGAGGATTTCGAGTTCCCAGGACATGGGAAGGCGGATGAGGAAGAGTTCCGCCTGAGATCCGAAAAGACGGCGAAGACGCAGGAGGTTTGGGAGGTTAGAGTCGGCAAAACTCGAAAAGCCAAGGTCCCACAGCATCCGGGCAAGAACGGGATCAGCCAGAAACCCCTTGGTCACGATGACAGGATGGACGTTCCAGAGGGAACACCTTTCTCGAAGAATACGGGCATTCTCTCTCAGAACATCAAGGTCGATTTCCAGACGAGGGTACAAAACGTGGCCACCTCAAAAAAACGAACCGGGGGTACTTCAGGTACCCCCATCGCATCACCGTTTGGAGAACTGGAAGCGAGCACGAGCTGCCCGCTGACCGTACTTCTTGCGCTCTTTCATCCTGGGGTCTCTGGTCAGAAGCCCCGCCTTCTTGAGGACACTCCGCAGGTTCTCGTCCACAAGGAGCAGAGCCCGAGCAATGCCATGCGCCAGAGCTCCAGCCTGNCCACTCAAACCTCCCCCCGAAACCCGGGCTTCGACGTTGAAGCGGGCCTCTGTCCCCGTCAACACNAGGGGCTTCCGCACAAGAACCTGCCAAGTCAACCGGGGGAAGTATTCCTCAAGGCTTCGCCCGTTTACGGTGATTTTTCCCTCCCCCAGGGTCAGCCAGACTTTGGCCACCGAAGTCTTCCTTCTCCCCGTTGCGTAGTACTTTACGGCCACACTCACCATCATTCACTCCCTATAGGCAACGGAATCGGATTCTGCGCACTGTGGGGGTGAGAAGGACCACGGTAGACTTTGAGTTTACGGATGATTCTGCGACCCAGACGATGATGGGGAATCATTCCCCACACCGCTCTCCGGATGACCTCCTCGGGTCTCCGTGAAAGCAGTGACCTCAGTGTCTCCTCCTTCAGCCCCCCCGGGTACCCACTGTGCCGCCGGTATAGCTTCTGGTCGAGCTTCTTCCCCCGTTACCCCGGACCCTTCTCGGCGTTGACAACAATCACATAGTCTCCAACGTCGAAAAAGGGAACATAAATATTTTTGTGTTTTCCCATCAAGATAGTGGCGATACGAGAAGCCAGACGACCAAGGGTCTGGCCTTCTGCATCCACAACGTACCATTTCTTCTCAATACTTTTGAGTGACGGAACGTACGTTCTCTCCTGCATTGTTCTTCTCCCCCAGCGTAGTCAAGACAAACTGAATTTTAGAGAAGTACGAAGGAGTTGTCAAGAAAAGGGTGAAATTTTCCTTTCACCCCGGGAATCCTCCTGTTCGGGCGGCAACCTCATGCATCAGGTCCCTGAGCTGGAAATAGCTCCGGACATAGCGGTCGTAGTAGAAGAGGTACATTTCGTGGTTTTCCCGGTTGGGGTAAATCTGTCCGGAAATCTGCACCATTTTCAGGGTAGCCTCGGGGATGCTATCATAGAACCCGACCCCCACAGCAGCATAAATGGCGGTTCCAAGAGTACTCGCCTCCTCCACCGTTGTGAGGTAGATGGGGATATTGGTGACATCGGCGTGAATTTGCAACCAGAGCCTGCTTCGCGCTCCTGCTCCGCTTGCGTACATTTCCTCAACCTCGAATCCTGACTGAGCAAGAGTCTTGAGGATGTGATACGTCCCGTAAGCAGTTCCCTCGTAGATTGCCCGGAGCACAGTGGGCTTTGGTGTGACTCAAAGACAATCCCCAGAGGGCTCCCCGGGCAAGGGGGTCCTGATAAGGACTGCGGTTCCCCTGGAAGTAGTCAAGGAGCACCAGACCATCGGAACCAGGAGGAATCTGAGCAACCATCCTGTCAAGAAGGGCAAAAAGGTCTTCGCCCAGCTCACAGGCCCGGGCACACTCCTCCTGAGCAAAGTTGTCCGTAAACCACTTGATCACCGAACCCGTAGAGCTCTGCCCTCCCTCAAGAACCCAGAGGTTCGGGAGTACCGCCCCGTAGTAGGGACCCCAGATACCCGGACTGAAAATGGGCCGTTCCGAGACGGCCAGGTGACACGTCGAGGGGCCAAACAACCATGGCCAGACGCTGGGGGTGCACCACATCAAGTCCCACCATCGCCGCATAGGCATCGATGCCACCCTGGATGACCGGAGTCCCTGGAACAAGACCCAGTTCGTAAGCGGCCCGCTTGGTCAGCTCGCCCACCTTTTCACCGACCGGGATGAGTTCCTTCGGCCATTTCTGCAGGAGCTCTTCGAAATGGAGATCCCGCAAAAGAGCCACCGGCCATCCTCCCTCTGTGGGACAGTAGTTCCACTTGCAGATGGCGTTGTTGAGGGAGGTAACCCAGCGGTCAGTAAGCTTGAACATAATCCAGTTCTGGGCTTCCACGATGTAGTCGGCGTTAACGAAAATATCCGGGAGGTTCTCTTTAAGCCACAGAGCCTTGGGAATCATCCATTCTGGCGACTCATGACCACCAGCGTACCGGAGAAGCGGGTTTTTCGTAGCGTTGACACGCTCGGCCTGGTCAAAGGCTCGCACATCCATCCACATGATAGCCCGGTATTTGGGGTTTCCGAACCGGTCCACCGGCAGCACCGTGCAAGAACTTGCGCTGACACTCAGCGCAGCAACGTCCTCAGGGCGCACCTCGCCTTCAAAGAGGCAGCGCCGCACTGTATCCTGAATCCCCTTCCACCAATCCATGGGATCCTGCTCGGCCCACCCTGGACGAGGGTGGTAACTGGGGTAGGAGTAGAATGAGAGCGCCACTACATTTCCCCGTGCGTCGAAAATACCGCTTCGGAGTCCCTCAGTCCCCACATCGATACCAAGAAAATACGGGGGTTTAGCATTGGCCACCTGACAAAACCTCCTTATTCTTCCCACTCCCTATGGTACAATGGGCTTGTGGGAACGGTACGCTTTCTTGCAGACTGCATGCTGGGGAAACTCACACGGTGGTTACGAATCCTGGGCTACGACGTCGCCTACTTCCGTAACATGGAGGACAGAAAGCTCCTTGCCATTGCCCGCCTGGAAGGAAGAATCCTCCTCACGAAAGACAGAGCCCTTGCCGTTTCTGGGAAAGAGTCGGCATACTACGTGAAAGCGGACACCCTGCCTGAACAGCTCCTCGAGCTCAAGCAAGCCTTCGGGTTATCCTTCTCCCTCCCCCCTCGCTGTCCCTTCTGCAACGAAACCCTTAAGGAAATCCCTCCCGAGGAAGCCAGAAAGAGCCTTCCCCTCTTTGTTGCCCTGAGCTTCACAACTTTCAGACGCTGTCCTTCCTGTCAGAGAACCTTCTGGCCAGGAACTCACTGGCAGAGAATACGCAGGCTCTGCCAGGAGTTCCTGGGAGAGTCTACCTCATTTGTCCAGGAGGACCTCAACTCCAGGTAGAGGACGACCCTCAACAAACTCCAGAGAAGCTCCTCCACCGGTGGAAATGTGAGTGATTTTGTCCTCCACACCGGCCTTCTTTATGGCCGCTACAGTATCACCACCGCCAACAACCACAACGGCTCCGCTTTCTGCGACTTTCTTAGCAATTTCTATGGTCCCCCGGGCAAAGAGGTCAACCTCAAAAAGACCCAGAGGACCATTCCAGAAGATGGTCCTCGCCTCTTGGATGTACCGCCCAAACTTCTCCACGGTTTTTGGACCAATGTCGTACCCACCCATGTCCGGAGGGATTTTGTCCCAGTCGACAACCTTTGTCTCCACTCCTTCTTTACCCTCNGGAGCAACTACAAAATCCTCAGGAAGCTCAAAGCGCACACCCCGGGCCTTTGCAGCCTCAAGAATCCCCCGGGCTTCTTCAATCATCGCCTCTTCAAGAAGGGATTTCCCAACCTCATACCCCATAGCCTTGATGAAAGTGTAAGACATACCCCCTCCCACGAGGAGGACATCCACCTTTTCAAGGAGCTTCCGCAGGACCCCGATTTTGCTTGAGACCTTTGCCCCTCCGAGGATGGCAAGGAAGGGACGAACGGGATTATTGAGNTTCTCTCCCAGGGCCTCAAGCTCTTTCTCCATAAGGAATCCAGCGTAAGCNGGGAGGAAACGCGCCACTCCAGCTGTTGAGGCATGGGCCCGGTGGGCTGCCCCAAAAGCGTCATTCACGTAAATATCNGCGAGTTCTGCCAGGGCCCGGGCGAAGTTCTCGTCGTTGGCTTCCTCCTCGGGATAGAATCGAATGTTCTCAAGAAGCAGCACATCTCCATCCTTGAGTTGAGCCACCGCCTGCTTTACCTCTTCCCCAATGCAGTCATTAACCTTGACAACCTTTTGACCCAGAAGCTCCTCAAGACGCCGAGCAATGGGGTCCATCCGGAGCTCATCCTTGGGTTTTCCCTTTGGCCGGCCAAGGTGGGAAACGAGAATGACCCTTGCTCCACGCTCGATGAGGTACTTAATGGTGGGTAGGCTCTCCACAATTCTCGTGTCATCGGTAATGTTGCGGTTTTCATCAAGGGGTACATTGAAATCCACCCGCACCAGAACCCTCTTTCCTCGCAGCTCTCCTTCCGGAATATCCCGTATGGTCTTTTTATTCACCCTTTGTCACCTCCATTCACTTGGTTTCAAGGAATGCCTGAAGCACTCGGACTCGATTCACTACACCTACCACCCGTCCCTCCTTCACCACAGGGATAAGGTCAAGGCCTGTTGTCTGCAGAAGTTCCAGAGCGTCCTCAACATCATCCTCTGCAGCAAGGTACTCCACGTCCTCGGTCATGAATTCGGACACTTCTCGTTTGGCAAACTCCCGGAGCTTTTCTCGTATAGCGCTCATAAGGTTCCCAAAAAGAGGAGCTTCCTTCTGGGCTTCCTCAAGGAGCTGCTGAAAGAACATCTGAGCCGAAAAGTACCCAATGAGCCTCTGTTCAAGGTCCACCACAGGGACACCACTGACTTTTCGTCGAATCATGAATTGTATGACGTCACCCACAGTGTCGAAATCGCTAACCGTGGGAACTTCAGAGAGCATGATTTCTTCTACCAGCACTGCCATTCCCCCTCAGCTACCAGTATATTCTCCGATACGTCCTTGAGGCTATAATTTTACACCACAATGCTCCAACTACAAACCCGCTGACGTGAGCAAACCAGGCAATGCCCCCGTAGCCGGGAAACCCCAGAGAAACTATAGCATAGAACATCTGAAGGAGAATCCAGAATCCCAGGAAAACCACCGCAGGGACATAGAGGAACTGAACGAAGAAACCCCAGAACACCACGGTGAGAATCCGGGCTCGTGGGAAAAGCAGAAAGTACCCACCCATCACACCGGCGATGGCCCCACTTGCTCCGACCGTGGGCAGAAGAGAAGAGGGGAAGGCAAGAGCATGCGAAAGACCAGCTGCAAAGCCACATCCAAGGTAGAAGAGGAGGAATTGCCACCGGCCGAGGAAGTCCTCCACGTTGTTGCCAAAAATCCAGAGATACCACATGTTGGAGAGAAGGTGGAAGAAACTCCCGTGGAGGAAGATAGAGGTCAGAAGAGTGAGGAGGGGAGGAACGGAAAACCNGTGGAGGAGCTGGGTCTTTCCCCAGAGGAACGCAGGTACCAGGCCTGCCTGGAAGAAGAACAGCTCCCGGGCAGGCCCAAGGCTCACCTCGTAGAGGAACACCGCCGTATTCACCAGAATAAGTGCCACCGTCACCACCGGGAAGCGGCGGGTCGGCAGCTCATCGCGAATCGGAATCATGGCTTAAAAATAGTGCACTCTCCGCACAAAGTCAAGCAGCTTCAGGCTTCCCCGAAGCTCAGGTTACTCTGCCAAGGAGTGCCGGCGCTTTCCCCCGTGCAGCAAATTCCGTAGAGGGGAGGCTGCTCTGCGAGCGAAAACCTCTGCAAGCACCTGGTGCAAAAGCAGAAAACCCGAGGACGAAGGGTACAGTCGCCCATCCTCCTCAAGGAGAAGTCCTTCAGCCACAAAAGCTGAAAGGAGGTTCAGCAAATCCTGATTCCTGAAGGAATGCACAAGAGAAAGAGGAACACCCTGGCGTGTTCGAAGAAGAAGGAGAAAATCCTCAAAAAATCTTTTCCTCCTGAGAGAGTTCCTCTTCAAAGACGATGGGGCATCTCCCATCCTCAAGAGCTTTCCGGTATCCCCGGAGGGTTTCGGCATTCTTCTGCCTTTTCCCTCCAATGTGCGACCAGCTCGAAGGCCCAAGTCCCAGGTACTCCCCGTTCCTCCAGTACAGGAGGTTATGCTGGCACTCATATCCCGGGCGGGCGAAATTCGAAACTTCATAGTGAACGTACCCTGCCGCAGCAAGTCGTTCTTCGGCAAATCGGAAAAGGTAAGCCTGCTTGTCGGGGGAAGGGAAAAGGCGGAAATGGCGACGGAAAAAGGAGAAAAGAGGGACTGCAGGGCTCAGGGTCAGGTTGTACACAGAGATATGGGGTGGGGCATACCGGAGGGTCTCTGAGAGGTCCTCTCCCCAACTATCAAAGTCCTGGAGAGGAAGGCCGTAGATGAGGTCGATATTCCAGTTCTCCCATCCGCTTCCCACAACTTTCTGGAGTGTCCTGTGCAGAGTTTCCAGGGACACAGACCGACCGAGAAGGAAGAGATACCGGGGGGTAAAGGATTGCACACCGAGGCTCAGGCGCAGGATTCCGGCTTCTCTCCACTCAAGAAGCCGTGCTTCGGTGACAGTTTCAGGATTCACCTCAAGGGTGACCTCAAGCGGGAAGGAGAGAGTAAAGTACGACTGGAGTTTTCTGAGGAAATCCCCAAAAAGCGATGGGGCGAGAATCGATGGAGTCCCCCCGCCAAAGTAGACGCTACAAACCCTTCTTCCTTCAAGCTGCAGGGCATGAACCTTAAGCCTGAGTTCCTCGTAGAGAAGGGAGAAAAACTCCTCTCCCTCTCCCCTGAAGGGATAGGAAACGAAGTCACAGTATGAACATTTTCGAAGGCAGAAGGGGATGTGGACATAGAGACCGAGTTCCTTCATGAACCCGTCTTGAGAACCGCAAGAAAGGCTTCCTGAGGAATGCGAACCTTCCCAATGGCTTTCATCCGCTTTTTCCCTTCCTTCTGTTTTTCAAGGAGCTTCCGTTTCCGTGTGACGTCCCCACCGTAACACTTCTGGAGCACATCCTTTCGGAGAGCCGGAATATCTTCCCTTGCGATGACCCTCCCACCAATGGCAGCCTGAATCGAAACCACAAAGAGCTGGCGCGGGATAATCTCCTTGAGCTTTCCCACAAGTTCCCGGGCGCGGTAATACGCGTTCTCCTGACAGGAAATGAAAGAAAGTCCGTCAACCCGTTCCCGGTTGACCAGAATGTCCACCCGCACAAGATCAGCCGGGCGATACCCGGCAAACTCGTAGTCAAAACTCGCATAGCCCCGGCTTACCGCTTTCAGGCGGTCGTAGAAATCAAGGAGGACCTCGGCCATGGGAAGTTCATAGGTGAGGAGCACGGTTCTCTCGTCGAGGAACAGCATATCCCTGAATACCCCTCTCCGGGACTGACAGAGCTCCATGACGCCACCGATGTGCTGTGAGGGCACGACAATCTTCGCCACGATATAGGGTTCTTCGGCCATCTCGATTTCCCCAGGGGAGGGGAAATCCCTCGGGGAACGAACCTCAAGCACCTCCCCCTTTTTCGTCAACACCTGGTACACCACATGGGGTGCCGTGGCCACAACTTCTATGCCGAACTCCCGTTCAATCCGCTCCTGCACAATCTCCATGTGCAAAAGCCCCAGAAACCCGCAGCGGAACCCGAAACCCAGAGCCTCCGAGAAGTCCGGTTCAAAGACCAGCGATGCATCGTTGAGCTGGAGTTTCTCCAGAGCCTCCTTGAGGCTCTCGTAGCTCTCGTACTCCACGGGGTAGAAACTGCAAAACACCATGGGCTTCACTTTTTTGTACCCTGGAATTGGCTGGGGCGCCGGTCGGGTTGCCGAGGTAATGGTGTCACCAACTCTACTGTCCTGGATGTTCTTCATGTTGCAGGCGATGTACCCAACTTCCCCTGGGCCAAGGGACTCAACCTCCTGCATATCAGGAGTGAACACACCAACACCCGTCACCTCAAACTCTTTCCCCGTGGAGAACATGCGAATNCTTATGCCCTTCCGTATTTCACCATCAACAACCCGCACGAAGGGCACGGACGCCCCCGGTACGGGTCATATATGGAGTCAAAGATGAGGGCCCGAAGTGGCTCTTCCTCACTCCCCCGTGGAGGGGGGATGAACTCGATAACCCGCTCCAGCAGTTCTTCCACNCCCACNCCGTGCTTGGCACTCACAAGGGTAAAGGGGAGATGCTCTGGCCCAAGAAGGGCCTCAACCTCCCGCATGGCCCGCTCAGGGTCAGCAGAGGGAAGGTCGATTTTGTTAATGACCGGAAGGATGGTGAGTCCCTGTTCCAGGGCAAGTCGGGCGTGAGCCAGAGTCTGTGCCTCAACACCCTGGGAGGCATCGACCAGGAGAATCGCTCCTTCACAGGCTGCAAGGCTCCTTGAAACCTCATAGCTGAAATCGGCATGTCCTGGGGTATCGATGAGGTGGAAGAGGTACTCCTGTCCCTTGTTCCGGGAAACATACCGGAGCCGCACTGCCTTGGCCTTGATGGTGATACCCCGTTCCCGCTCNAGGTCCATGCGGTCAAGAAACTGCTCCCGCATGCGTTCCCTTGGCACAGCGTTACAGAGCTCGAGAATCCGGTCAGCCAGCGTGGACTTCCCGTGGTCAATATGAGCGATGATACAGAAGTTCCGAATGTACTTCCTGTCCACCGTCCCTACCCTCCGAGCTGTCGGAAAACCCTGCGAACATCTCCAAACATAGCCAGAAGCACCTTCCGCTCGTCCATCCCTAAAAGGAAGGGCAGAGCAAGGTACAGAACCCAGAGAAAGAACGCCCCGAGAGCAAACTCCCAAAGAGACCTGTGCATTGTGGTTCTGGCAACACATACGCAACCCAGGACGAACACCCCAAGCTGTACCCCCGCTTTCCAGAGCCAGCCCCGGGGAAACGCAAGAACACCCCGATTTTTGTCTTCTGCCGTAAAAAGTATACAAGGAGTGTGAACTGAAAGAAAGCCGAAAAGGACGTGGCCAGGGCAACTCCCTGAAAATCGAGCAATCGCACAAGCCACAGATCCAGAACAACGTTGAGCAACACACTCAAAAGGCCAATCTTCACAGGGGTCCTGGTGTCGCGAAGGGAGTAGAAGGCGCGGGTCAGAAGATGGTTGAGGGCGAAAAAGAGCAGGCCGGGAGCGTAGAAGAAAAGCGCCGCTGCCGTCATCTCCGCCGCCAGATGGTCAAACACTCCTCGCCGGTATACCAGGTTCACCAGAGGTAAAGGAAAAACCATGAGGAAAACCACCGCAGGGAGCATGAAAAAGAGTACCCACCGTATCCCCTGCCAGAGCGTTCCCTGCCATTCCTCCATGTTCTCCATCCACACGTTCTGTGAAAGGGAGGGCAAAACGGCGACCGAGAGGGCCACCCCAAACACTCCCAGGGGAAACTCCATGAGACGGTCTGAAAAATACAGGGCAGAGACTGCCCCCTCCCTGCAGAGAGAGGCCACAATCCGGTCCACAAGAGTATTCACCTGGGAAACGGCAAGGGCAAAGGTGACAGGAAGCATGAGCTTGAGCACTTCCTGGAACCCTGGATCGCGAAAGAAGCGCCACCGTATCCTGAGGGCAAAGCCCTTCTGCCGGAGCGGTGGAATCTGGAAAAGGAACTGCCAGAGCCCTCCAAGAACGACCCCAAAGGCAAGCGCGTAAGGACCAAAAATGCGCCGGAAGGCCAGGATACTCACAATGGTTCCCAAGTTGAAGAAAAAGGGAGCCACTGCTGACCAGCTGAAGATGTGCAGGGTGTTCAGAAACCCCATAAGCAGTGCGGACCAGGAAATGAGCAGCAAAAAGGGAAACATTATCTGCGTTGAACGGGTGGTGAAAAAGAGCTTGGCTGGATCACCCNGGAAACCGAAGGCTACAGAGTGGACAATCGAAGAGGAGAAAACCATGCCCAGGATGCACACCAGGGTGACGATGAAGGTGAAACCACTGAACACTGAGGAGATGAAGTCCTGAGGCCGCTCCTCTGAAGAGGAAGNGACAACGAAGTACCGGGAAAAAACCGGCACTACAGAAGTGCTCAANGCNCCTTCNGCGAAAAGCCTTCGCAGGAGGTTCGGTATGGTATAGGCGATGAGGAATGCATCGGTCACCCAGGTGGCTCCAAAAAATGAGGAAATGAGGATTTCCCGCAAAAGCCCTGAAATCCTTGACAGCAAGGTGCCAAGACCGATGACTACGGTGTTCTTGAGAAGCGCTGTCTCTCTCATACCTCTCTCCTAAGAAATAACGATGAATACAAAAAAGGCCGGAGATTGCTCTCCGGCCTTTTACTCCCGGCAGCGTCCTACTTTCCCGCCCAGTTCCCCAGGCAGTATCATCGGCGCTGGAGGGCTTAACTTCCGGGTTCGGAATGGTTCCGGGTGTTTCCCCTCCGCTATGGCCACCGGGAGACCTTTCTCTCTGGGGAAGCATCCTGCGATGAAGCCTTTGCGGTCAAGTCCTCGACCGATTAGTACCCCTCGGCTCAAGGTGTTACCACCCTTCCACCTGGGGCCTATCAACCGGGTCATCTTCCCGGGGTCTTACCTGGTCGACCCAGTGGGATACCTCATCTTGGGGTGGGCTTCGCGCTTAGATGCTTTCAGCGCTTATCCCATCCGGACACAGCTACCCAGCGATGCCCCTGGCAGGACAACTGGAACACTGGAGGTCCGTCCATCCCGGTCCTCTCGTACTAGGGACAGCTCCCCTCAGGTATCCTGCGCCCGCGACAGATAGGGACCGAACTGTCTCACGACGTTCTAAACCCAGCTCGCGTACCGCTTTAATGGGCGAACAGCCCAACCCTTGGGACCTGCTCCAGCCCCAGGATGCGACGAGCCGACATCGAGGTGCCGATCCTCCCCGTCGATGTGGACTCTTGGGGGAGACCAGCCTGTTATCCCCGGAGTACCTTTTATCCGTTGAGCGATGGCCCTTCCACACGGCACCACCGGATCACTAGGCCCGACTTTCGTCCCTGCTCGAGGCGTCCCTCTCGCAGTCAGGCTCCCTTCTGCCCTTACACTCACCACACGGTTTCCAATCGTGCTGAGGGAACCTTAGGGCGCCTCCGTTACCTTTTAGGAGGCGACCGCCCCAGTCAAACTGCCCGCCTGACACTGTCCCTCGGGAGGATAACTCCCGCAGGTGAGCATCTGGATATGTCAAGGGTGGTATCTCAAGGGTGGCTCCATGGGAGCTGGCGCCCCCACTTCTCCGCCTCCCACCTATCCTGCACAAGACACACCCGGATGCAATATCAGGTTGCAGTAAAGGTTCACGGGGTCTTTCCGTCTAGTCGCGGGTAGCAAGCATCTGCACTTGCATTGAAACTTCGCCGAGCCCCCCGTCGAGACAGCGCCCCAGTCGTTACGCCATTCATGCGGGTCGGAACTTACCCGACAAGGAATTTCGCTACCTTAGGACCGTTATAGTTACGGCCGCCGTTTACTGGGGCTTCGGTTTGGAGCTTCGCCTGATCGAATCAGGCTAACCCCTCCCCTTAACCTTCCAGCACTGGGCAGGCGTCAGGCCCTATACGTCGCCTTACGGCTTAGCAGAGCCCTGTGTTTTTAGTAAACAGTCGCCAGGGCCGATTTCCTGCGACCCCCTCAGGCTCGAAGCGCAGGGCTTCTCACCTTAGCGGGGCACCCCTTCTCCCGAAGTTACGGGGTCAGATTGCCGAGTTCCTTAACGGGGGATCACTCGCGCGCCTGAGAATACTCATCCCACCTACCAGTGTCGGTTTGCGGTACGGATACCTGCCGCCCATCGTTAGAGGCTTTTCTNGGCAGTGGGGGATCAGCGAGTTCGCCCCCGTAGGGGCTCCCCATCACCTCTCGGCGTTTGCGAGGGAGGGGATTTGCCTCCTCCCTCCGCCTACGGGCTTAGACAGCCTATTCCTCCAGGCTGCTCGCCTACCCTCCTGCCGTCCCCCCATCCTCAAACGGTGGCAGGTAGTGCCGGAATATCAACCGGCTGCCCATCACCTACGCCTTTCGGCCTCGGCTTAGGATCCGACTTACCCTGAGAGGACGAACCTTCCTCAGGAAACCTTAGGCTTACGGCGAGAGGGATTCTCACCCTCTTTATCGCTACTCATGCCGGCATTCTCACTTGGGATACCTCCACGGGTCCTCACGGTCCCGCTTCAACGGCCTACCCAACGCTCCCCTACCAACAGGAAGAACAGAGTTCTTCCTGTTCCGCAGCTTCGGCAGCAGGCTTGAGCCCCGAGAATTTTTCGGCGCAGCGTCGCTAGACCAGTAAGCTATTACGCACTTTTTAAAGGATGGCTGCTTCTAAGCCAACCTCCTGGCTGTCTCAGCAACGCCACCACCTTTCCCACTTAGCCTGCATTTGGGGGCCTTAGCTGGCGGTCTGGGCTGTTCCCCTTTTGACCACGGAGCTTATCCCCCGCGGTCTGACTCCCCGGCTCCAAGGAGAGGTATTCGGAGTTTGGTTGGGTTTGGTAGGCGGGTAAGCCCCCTAGCCCATCCAGTGCTCTACCCCCTCTCCTCACCACCGGAGGCTAGCCCTAAAGCTATTTCGGGGAGAACCAGCTATCTCCAGGTTTGATTGGCCTTTCACCCCTACCCACAGCTCATCCGAGCGGTTTGCAACCCACACCGGTTCGGGCCTCCATGAGGTGTTATCCCCACTTCACCCTGGCCATGGGTAGATCACCTGGCTTCGGGTCTACGGAGACTGACTCTGCGCCCTGTTCGGACTCGGTTTCCCTCCGGCTCCGCACCTCAGGTGCTTAGCCTTGCCAGCCTCCGTAACTCGCCGGCTCATTCTCCAAAAGGCACGCAGTCGAACCGGAAGAGACTACGTCTCCTCCATGGTCCTTCCACGTATTGTGGACACACGGTTTCAGGTTCTCTTTCACTCCCCTTCCGGGGTTCTTTTCACCTTTCCCTCACGGTACTGGTGCACTATCGGTCGCCAGGGAGTATTTAGCCTTAGGAGGTGGTCCTCCCGGATTCCCACGGAATTCCGCGTGGACCGTGGTACTTGGGAGCGGAGAACCGAGAGGAAGCCGTCCTTCGCCTACGGGGCTATCACCCTCTCTGGCGAGGCTTTCCAGTCCTCTTCGGCTCGGACGCTTCTTTGTCACTCTCTGGCCGCACCCTGGCTTGGCCCTTCTCCGTCCCGCTACCCCCAGAGAGCAACGCCCAGGGGCTTTGGCACTCTCTGGGTTTGGGCTNTTCCCCGTTCGCTCGCCGCTACTTGGGGAATCGCTGTTGCTTTCTTTTCCTCGGGGTACTGAGATGTTTCAGTTCCCCCGGTTCGCCTCCTCCTTGCGGAGGATACTGGGGGTTTGCCCCAGTGGGTTGCCCCATTCGGGAATCCCCGGATCATCGCTTGCTTACAGCTACCCGGGGCTTATCGCAGTTAGCCACGCCCTTCATCGCCTCCTGGCGCCAAGGCATCCACCGTGTGCCCTTTCTAACTTGACCGCAAACCTTGCACTCTGGCAGGATGCTTTCCCCAGACAGTATTCACTTGTCAAGGTGCTTGCCCAACAGGGCAAGTGGTATTTTACTCGGTTTCCTGTTCTTTTGCAAGGGGTGAGAGAGAAATTTTGTGGTACACTTCCTGCAGAGATTCTCTTCCAAAGAGGGGGGAGGCAACATGGCCGGGAAACTCCACCGCAACATCCTCATCACGGGGCTGGCCTCACTCTTCACCGATGTGAGCAGCGAAATGGTCTATCCCGTCATCGCCCTGTACCTTCGGGCCCTGGGAGGAGGAGTGTTTGCCCTCGGTGCCATTGAGGGAGTGGCCGAGTCGCTGGCCTCTCTTCTTCGGGTCTTCTCGGGGGCTTTGGCCGATCGGGTAGGAAAGAGAAAACCCCTGGCAATATCTGGCTATGCCCTCTCAACTTTCGGGAAGGCTCTCTTTTTCCTCGCTTCGGGGTGGCCGATGATTTTTGCCGGGCGCGTTGTGGACCGCTTTGGCAAGGGCATCCGTACCGCTCCGCGGGATGCCATGATTGCAGAATCTGCAACCCAGGATACCCAGGGGAGGTCTTTTGGTCTCCACCGGACTCTTGACACCCTGGGAGCCACACTGGGCATCATCTTCACTTATCTTTTGCTTTCCCGATTCCAGAGAGGAACTCAAGCCCTGGACCTTTCCCGGTACATTCCCACCTTTCGCTTCATCATCCTCGTAAGCCTTGTTCCGGCTGTTCTTGGGGTCCTTGTGCTTTTCCTGAGCACAGAAACGGGAAAGGGAATCCGGTCTTCTCGCCCGCTGCGTTTTGCCCTCTGGAGAGACCTGGACCTGCGGTTGAAGATTTTCCTCCTGGCCACCCTCATCTTCACCCTGGGAAACTCCTCAAACCAGTTCATTCTCCTCCGGGCCGCGGAAAAGGACATCGGCTTTTCCCCTGCTTCTGTGACTCTCCTCTACCTCCTCTACAACATCGTCTACACCCTCACCTCGTACCCTGCAGGGGTACTCTCAGACCGCCTGGGGAGAAAGTGGGTGCTTGCGGGAGGGTTCTTCCTGTACGCCCTCTCCTACTACCTCATCGGGTTTCTCCCGCACACCATCGTCTGGGCCATGCTCCCTTACGGGTGCTATAGCGGTATGACCGAGGGTGTGGCGAAAGCCCTCGTTGCTGATCTTGCCCCGGAAGACACCCGGGCAACCGTTCTTGGGCTCCACGCTACACTCCTTGGTATCGGGCTCTTCCCTGCCTCTTTTGTTGCCGGGACGCTGTGGAGCGCCTTCGGGCCCCAGGCACCCTTTCTCTTTGGTGGAAGTATGAGCCTCCTGGCTGCGCTCCTTCTTGCTTTTGCGCTGAGGTGAGCACATGAAGCTCGTGGTCCTTCTTACCGACTGGGGGACAAAAAGCTACTACCGAGGGGGGTGGTGAAGGGGGTTATCAAAAAGGTTGCCCCCGAGGTGGAGGTCATCGACCTCACNCANGANGTCGAACCCTTTAACGTTCGGGAAGCCATGCACGTGCTTGTCCGGGCTTACCGGGATTTCCCCCGGGGGACGGTCTTCATGGCCGTTGTGGACTACGGGGTGGGAACTGAAAGAAAGGCCATCGCCTTTGAGACGGAAAGCGGGTATTTCTTCGTGGGGCCGGACAATGGGCTCTTCACCCTGGTGGCGGAGGAAGACAAAATTCTCCGCATTGTGGAACTCGAAAATCCTGAGTATTTCTACAAACCCGCTCCTTCTTTCTCATTCCACGGAAGAGATATCTTTGCCCCGGTGAGCGCGTACCTTGCAAAAGGCGTGGACCTGAGTGTTTTTGGAAGGCGGCTTGAGGGCCTGGTCTTTCTTCCTTACGAAAAAGCCCGGAAGGAGAACGGAGAAATTATCGGAGAGGTTGCGTTCTTCGACCGCTTCGGGAACGTGGAGACCAATATTCCGGGAATACTCCTCAAGGACCTAAAGTTTTTCAGTACGGTGACGATAAAAAAAGGTGGAGGGGAATTCGTTGCCATCTATTGCCGCACCTATGGGGATGTTGCCGAAGGAGAACTCCTCATCCACACCGATAGCTCTGGATTTCTTGAGATTGCGGTGAACCAGGGGAGTGCGAGGGAGAAATTGGAAC
>Ga0065718_1000240_pt1 | contig 46181 bp, 48 predicted proteins | sample GBSCel77sediment_2_FD_59105 | JGI IMG/M metagenome (GOLD analysis project Ga0065718, IMG submission 59105) | Hot spring sediment microbial communities from Great Boiling Spring, Nevada - cellulolytic enrichment CS 77C v3 (version 3) | ecosystem: Environmental > Aquatic > Thermal springs > Hot...
AAATCTTCGTTAACCCATCCAATCCAAGGACAAGGGCTTTCCTAANGAGGTTATTACCGCACTTTGGAAGCTCTCTTATAGAAGGAGAGAAGGAAAATGAAGTTAGACTTTAGCATTGTCTTCCCCTATTTGCCTATGTTCTTTAAGGGAGCAAAGGCAACTATAGAAGCGAGCATATTAGCCATACTCATTGGTTTGGTCATAGGAACCATAGTTGGAGTTGGAAGGGTTATACCCTTAAAGCCAATAAACTTTATCGCATGGCTCTATGTCTACGTTATCAGAGGAACCCCCCTACTAGTACAGCTCTTTATGATATATTTCGGTCTACCATCCATTGGCGTAGAGTTAGAAGCCTTTACAGCTGGCGTGATAGGGCTGGGCATAAACAGCGGAGGGTACGTCGCAGAGATCGTAAGAGGTGGTATAGAAGCGGTTCCAAAGGGACAGTTAGAAGCTGCAAAGGTTCTGGGANTAAGCTATATCCAAACCATGTGGCATATAGTCTTACCACAGGCCATAAGAAACATGCTCCCGGCCTTAGGAAACGAGTTCATAACCTTAGTCAAGGAGTCCTCTCTTCTTTCCACCCTCGCCATAACGGAGCTAACCATGGTTGGACAACAAGTGAGAAGCGTAACCTTCGCCTCCTTTGAGGTATTTATAGTTGTCGCATTAATTTACTTAGTAATAACAACGGCAGTTAGCACTTTAGTAAGATATATAGAAAGGAAGTGGCAGGTGAGATGAAAAGGTTATCAGAGAGAGTGGCTAATCTCGAAGTCCTATCGATATTGGAAGTAAAAGGAGATGCCTCACCAGATTGCATAGACCTAACTGTTGGAGAGCCAGACCTTCCTCCGGACCCAATAGTCAAAGAGGGGATCCTAGAAGCCTTGGAAAAGAACCTGACTAAATACACAGCAGATGAAGGAATCCTAGAACTAAGAAGAGCCTTAGCAGACGACCTTAGGGAAAGATATAAAGTCTCTTATGACTCCGACGAGATAATAATCACCCAGGGAGGGGCAGGAGCTATATTCGCAACCCTCCTAGCCTTGCTTAATGAAGGAGACAAAGCTATTCTTCAGTCACCTTGGTATGCCGGACACCTAAGAGCTTTGAATCTCCTTAGGGTTAAAAGCTTCCCACTAACAACATATGAGAAGGGTTTCCCAAAGAAGATAGACTTAAGCGGTTTACCAACGGATGCAAAGATAATCTTCCTATGCTCTCCTAACAATCCAACCGGCATGATTTTGAAGCATGAAGATCTCGAGGAAATCTTGAGCTTCGCCGAAAGAAACGATCAGATCATACTTATAGACATGGCCTATGAAGCCTTAACAGATGAGGGCAAGGTTCCTCTCCCAGTAGAGCTTAAGGGCGGAAAGGAGAGAACCGTAATAATAGGTTCCTTCTCAAAATGTTATTCCATAACCGGATTAAGAATAGGCTATGTTGCAGCTCCAAGAGAAATAGCCATAGGGATTAAAAAGGCAATCTCAACTTTCAGCTTCTGTGCAAACTCCATAACCCAGTACGGAGTACTGAAGGCCTTAAGAAGCGGAAACCCAAACTTCCCTGCCCTCAGAGAGGAATTTAAGAAAAGACGCGAACTGGCTAACCAAATCTTGAGCAAAACCAATTTAAAGTTCGCTAAACCAGAAGGCGGCTTCTTCGCATTTCCCTACTTCGAGGATGGAAGGTCAGATGTAGAAAGAGCCAAACACTTGGTCGAAAGCGCCCGTGTTATAACTGTTCCAGGTTATCCCTTCTTCGGCCCAGATGGCAAAGGGCATCTACGAATAGCCTTAACTAAACCGATTGAGACATTAAAGGTAGCCCTTGAGAACATGGTGAAAGTCCTTTAGAAAATCTTAAGGGGGTGCGCACCCCCCTTAAGATTTATTTCTTAAACCACTTATCTATCATAGCTTGAAGCTCTCCGCTCTTTTCCATATCCTCGATAGCTTTATTTATAGCCTCGAGAAGCTTAGTATCTTCCTTTCGCAGAGCCAAAGCCTTACCCGCCTCAGTTATTACCTGGTCAAAAGCTATCTTAATCTTACCCTTAAAGTCCTTACTCTCACAGTACTCAATAGCCACGACCTTATCCATAAGGGTTGCATCTGCCCTTCCAAGAACTACCTCCCTAACACAATCATCAAACTTTTGAAATCTCTTCATCTTAACTTCAGGGATAGCCGAACAGAAGGTATCCTGAACAGTACCAAGCTGAACAGCTATGGTTTTTCCCTTAAGGTCATCGAGGGTCTTTATTGAATTATCATCAGCCCTAACGATAAATGAGCTTAGGCTTATATAATAGGGAATGGAAAAGGCAACCTTTTGAGCCCTCTCCTTGGTAGCAGACATACCAGCTGCTATAATATCTATTTTACCAGCCAAAAGCGCAGGTATAAGTGAATCAAAGGGCATATCAACCCATTCGATCTTCTTACCTATCCTCTTAGCTATCGCCTCCATTAGGTCAATATCAAATCCCACTAGATTATTGTTCTTATCCCTGAACTCAAAGGGAGGATAGGTGCTCTCCGTCCCAACCTTGAGAACATCCTTATCAATAGCATCTCCCCAAGCCGCCCCGATGTTGAAAATGCCTAACAAGAAAGTAACCAACATAAATACACCCCATTTCCTCATCTTATCTACCCCCTTTTAAGAATCTTTTCTCTAGATAATTATAACACTATAAAATCCTCTGATATAATTAAGATGAAAAACATAACTTCAAAGAGGGGAGGTATAAAGGTTGAAAAAAGTTATAAAGATCATAATAGTAACAACNTGCTTTATCTTGATATCCTTGAATGCGGTACAAGCTCAAAGCGAAACCCAAAATGTGAACTCCCTAGCTGATGAGATTAAACAGCTTACCAATAAGGGAGATTATAAAAATGCCTTAATTAAGGCAAAGGAGCTATATCTGGCTTTATGGAATAAAGCACCCCTGTTTTACACTAAAGCGATACTTGTGGAAAACGAACCCGAAGGTGTAGGAATGTATATCGAAAGGAAGGATAATAAATTTGCCGAAGGCGACCCCATATATGTTTATGTAGAACCTGTAGGATATACGGTTTTAAAAAAGGGAGATAACTACTTCTTTGGGATAAATGCAGACTTCGCCATACTTGACCAGGAAGGGAATCACCTATATGAGAAGAAAAACTTCGGTAGCTGGAGCATAGAATCCAAGGATTTTAACACGGAGTTCTTCCTATTTCTGAGATACTCCTTCACCGGTATAAAACCGGGAAAGTATAGGATTATTACCACACTTAGAGATATCAATGATCAGAACAAGAAGATAGACATAGACATACCAATTGAGATAGTATCTAAATAGTTAAGGTTGGGATTCCTTTCTAAGGAGCCTTTTTAGGTATTCGATGGCCTCTTCTTTAGAACTGATTAAACCTTTAACCTGAGCATCATAAACCAAGGCTTTAAGAAAGCCAACTTCTTTTCCCTGCGGAATGCCAAAAAGCGACATTATCTCATATCCGTTCAAAAGAGTGATAGGCTTCGTTGCCTTACGCTTAAGTAATTCAACNTTTCTCTTGTTTCCGATAAATGTTTCAAGGTAGCCACAGCTGCCCTTCAAATCTATCTCCGTTAAGCGAATAAGCTCATCAAGATAGGGATGTTCCCGAATTAACCTCCCTATGGTTCTTTCACTTAAGGGGTGATGAAATTTCATGTGGTCCCTGACCAGTCTCTTAACCTTCTTCACTATCCTTCCATCTATGGGAAACCTATAAAAGAACTTAACTACCCTTTTAGCGCTTTCTCTCTCATGGGAATGATAATTGTCTTTACCCAATAAAAAGAACTTTACCCACATCATGAAGCATGGAAGCTAAAACCAAAGAAAAGCTATATCCCTCGCTCTCAGCAACCTCGATACAACGCAAGGTATGAATCCAAGCATCTCCCTCAGGATGATAAAAGGTATCTTGGGTGACTCTATCCAGCTCCGAAAGCTCCTCAAGATACAAGCGCAAAAGCCCCTTAGCTTTAAGATGTCTTAAGAGGCAGGAAAGCTCCCTTTTCCTTAAGGCTTTAATCAATACCTTTCTCCTGTAAGACCTTACTCTTCTCAGTTATGATCTCCTCCAAAAAGCAAGCGACTCCATCTTCTTCGCTCGACGGTATGACAAGGTCGGCTTCCTCCTTAACCTCCTCTGGAGCGTTTCCCATAGCCACACCCAAGCCTGCACATTTTATAGCATCTAAATCGTTAAGATTGTCTCCCACAAAGATAATTTGATCCAGAGATATGTTATAAAACTCAGAGAAGAAGATAAGGGAGCGCTCCTTAGAGCAATCTGGGCCGTAAACTTCAAGGAAGGCCTCATCCCCCACGAAGGAGTTAAACACGAAGCTAAGCTCTCTACCCTCTAATTGAGCGATGAATTTCCTAACCCTATCGATCTTCCCAACAACCACAAGCTCATTAAAAGCCAACTTAAGTCTCATAGCTTCCCCTATATCATCTAAAAGTATCGCATTGCTAAGGGCCTTCTCAAAGTAGGATCTGAAGGGTGATTCTTTGGGGAAAGTCCTCTCCATGAGAATATAAGGAGGATCAAAGAAGGGAGAAAAGAGCATAGGATATAACTCGAGCTCCTTGACGACAAGGAGAGCCTCCTTAAGGGAATCCTTAGGAAAAATAACTAATCTGAATATCTCCAATGGCTTCAAGGAAAGTATTAAAGCACCATTCTGAAAGGAAACGGGCCCATCCATATCTATGGCTTCAACGTAGGGTTTAGCTGAAGGAAAGGTCCTACCCGTAGATACAGTAACCCAAAGGCCGCAGGAGCGAGCTATCCTTAGCTTCTCAAGCACCTTTGGAGTCAAAACCTTATTGGAGTTCAATAGGGTCCCATCGAGATCAAAGACCGCTAGCTTATACCTCACCTAAGCCTTTCTACCTCCCAGAAGAAGACTTCCAACCCCTCTTCCCTAACCTCTTTCTTATCCCGCATCTCCCTCAATCCATTCAGAAAAGCTTCAGATAGCTCTTCGTTTACAACAACGAGAAAGACTTCATTCAAAGAGGGCCATATAGGTGTTCCTAAATGCAATCCTCTTCCCCCCATCCCCTTGACCAGGCTCCACTGAGTGTAACCATCTACCCCAACCTCTTCCAGAAGAGCCTTTATATCCTCCTCCAAAACTGAACTCCCTACTATCAGGAAAGCCTTCAACTTAACCCCTCCTAAAGTAGGAAATGTTATAATAATAAATATGAAACTCCTTAAAAGGCTACCCTTAATTATAGCACTTCTCATAATACTTATATCTGAAAGTTCATCCCAATCTAAACCCATAACATGGCACCAGTTCACTAAAGATCTCCTTGCGGTATCAAATCTCCACCTTAACCTTCCTTTAACTAAATCAGCGCTGAAGGATGCTAAAAACTCCCCCATATCCAAAGCAGAAGCTCTATATCTAGTGATTGAGGCACTGGGCTTAGGATTTGAAGCAGGTCTCCTCCAAGACGCTAACCTAATAAACGATAAAGAACTACCAAAACCCATAATAGGAGCTCTAAATTTGGTAAGCTTAATCAATCCACCTTTAGTTGAAAATAAAAGATGGATGAACCCTAAAGTTTTGAGAGGAAAACTCGACACCATCGAAGCTAAGGCTCTAATCGAGAGGGCTTTATCGCTCAAGACCAAGGGAGGAAGGATAAGATTCAGCAAAAGGGTAAACAAAGATTTAGAGCTACATTGGGAAAGGACCCTAAACCCCAATCTATATGTTTGCTATGCTAAATTCAACCCCAAGTCCAAGAGTCTTAGGTTAGAGATAGAGCTTGCGGGAAACCAGGTTCAAAAATAGGGAAAAGCTAAGTGACATTTGCAAGAGAAAAAACGCCATTCTGGGTATTAACGGAGGCTTCTTCAAGATAGATGGAGAACCCGTGGGAGCCCTGATGATCGATGGAGTTCTAATAAGTGAACCTACTCTTCAGAGGGGATGCTTTGGATGGAACGAAAGAGGAAAGTTCATATTTGGGAAAACGGAATGGGAAGGAGCGTTAGAAAGCCAAGAAAGCAGACTTGTAATTAAGATAGATGGCCTTAATAGAAAACCCGTAGGGGATGAGTTAATACTATATACCTCCTTTTACGGAGACTATGTGGATACCAAAGGTAACGGAACCGTGGTTACAGTAAGGAAGGGGGGAATATCCTCTTTGAGGGAAAGCAGCGAAAGNGAACCGATACCCAACGATGGGTTTATAGTAATAGGCTATGGAGAGAAGGGAAGGTATCTTTCAAACCTTGTTATCGGAGAAAGACTTGCGGTAAAAGCATTCCTAATCCCGGAGAAAGCTTCGCCCATTTGGAGGGAAGTAAGNTTTCTAATCCAAGGAGGGCCAACTCTAATATACGATGGAAAGATCACGAATTACGACGAGAATTTCAACGAAAGCCTTTTAAATAAAAAGCACCCGCGAACTATAATAGGAGAAACAGATGATGGGAACCTCATACTAATGGTAATAGATGGGAGAAACCCAAACCACAGCGAAGGACTAACAATAGAAGAGTTAAAGATGCTGCTTAAAAACATGGGGCTTAAAAACGCCCTCAACCTTGATGGAGGAGGCTCAAGCACTTTCTACTTTAATGGAAGGCTATATAACATCCCCTCAGACGGAAAAGAAAGGGAAATTAGCTACGCTCTTATTCTATTAAAAGATTAGATAGATGAAGGGAGAAAAAAACTATGAGTGATAGGTTTTTATGCATTCATGGTCACTTCTATCAACCACCCCGGGAAAACCCATACTTCGAAGAGGTTTTCAGGCAAAAAAGCGCTTCCCCTTACCACGATTGGAACGAGAGGATATTTCACGAAAGCTATCTACCCAACTCCGCATCCAGAATACTTGACGGCAAGGGAAAGATAAAGGAGATAATGAACAACTATAATACCCTGAGTTTCAACTTTGGTCCCACCTTAATCAACTGGATTAGAAGGAAGCACCCGGAGTTCCTATTAAGCCTAAAAGAAGCGGATAAGCAAAACGTAAAGAAGTTTGGGTCGGGAAACGCCATAGCTCAAGCTCATAGCCATATAATAATGCCCCTCGCAAATGAAAGAGACATAAAAACCCAAACGGTTTGGGGTATAAAGTCTTTTCAGAACCTCTTCGGTAGAAGACCTGAAGGTATGTGGCTACCTGAAACAGCAGTCGATCTTAAGACTCTTAAGTGCCTCGCGGAAAACGGTATAAGATTCGTGATCCTCGGAGCCCACCAGTGTGAAGAGGTTAAGACTCCAGATGGGAAATGGATTAACGTAGATGAATCTTCATTAGATGTAACTAGGCCATACAAGGTAAGCTTAGACGGAGAAAGATTCATATGGGTTTTCTTCTTTCACCGCCCTCTTTCGGGAGAGCTATCCTTTGGCGGACTCCTTAAGAACGGCGATCTGATGGCAGAAAGGATAATCAATGAAGCATCTAATTTAATCAAGGAAAGGGTGGGTCTTTTACTCCTTGCCTGTGATGGGGAAACCTTTGGGCATCATCATAAGTTTGGAGAAATGGCCTTATCAAGAGCCATAAAGGTTATAGAGGAAAGGGGTAGTCCTTAAGATAGACCCCCCTTCGAATATGTCCTTTCTATCTTCGAAAAGCTCCCCCCATGGGAAGCAAAGATTAGAGAAAACACATCATGGTCATGCGCTCATGGTATCAGGAGATGGGAGGATGACTGCGGCTGTAGCACCGGTGGAGAGCCAAACTGGCATCAAAAGTGGAGAGCACCTCTAAGGGAAGCCATAAACTTCCTAGTAACTAAAAGCGACGCTCTATTTGAAAGCCTATCTGAGAAAGCCTTCAAGGACCCAGAATTAGCTCTAAACGAGTATATAGATGTCTTAGAGGGGGAAAAAAGCCCAAGCAGCTTCCTCGAAGAGCACCTACACAATCCGAATAAAGATGCAGACCTAGGATTAATGTTACTCGAGCTAGAGAGAATGAAGATGTATTCTCAAACATCCTGCGGTTGGTTCTTTAGCGATATATCAGGGATAGAAACGGTCCAAATTCTTCTTTATGCATCAAGATGCATCTCCATATACAGAGAAATAACGGGCATAAATTTGGAGCAAAAATTCAAGGATATACTAAGAAAAGCACCGGGCAATAGGGTCGAGTTTCCCAACGGAGAGGTGGTATATGAAAAGCTTGTCCTACCCCAGACTTACGACAGGGACAAGATCCTTGCGACGGCAAGCCTCCTTGCAAAAGCTAATGAGGATAGCTTCAAGATTGGAGCTATAGAGGTTAAATGTAGTACCTTCTACTTCCCCTCTATAGGAGAGTACTCCCTGCAATCGGGAAAGGTCCAAGCGGAAGATACAAGAGTCAAAAGGAGCTTCTCCTCATTTTTCATAAACCTAAAGCTCAAGGACCTTAGCAGATACTCCTTCCTGATTGATACAAACAACGAGGGTATGAGAAGGATAAACGAAAGGCTTCTTCAGATGACATTAGGGCCCTGTCGTGAGGAAGAAGCCTTAGAATGTATAAAGAGCCTTAAACCTCACTCAATAATAACCTTGAAAGACTTACCAACGGACTATAGAGAAAGAATCCTTGAGCAAGACATCTTAAAGCTCAAAGAAAAGCTTCAAGATATAGCCACAGACATATACAGGAGAAACAAAGACATATCTAAGACTTTAAAGAAAGCAGATATAGAGATACCTCCTATTATAAGAGCCTCCACAGACATGTTCTTCGAAATGGTGCTAAACGAAGCCCTAACGAGCCTCGCATCGCAACCCATATCATCAAACTATGTACAGCTTGTACTATCCGTAATGGATGAAGCTGCATCGATGGGAGCAAAACCTGATATAAGTTCACTGATTTCCACTATCGAAAAACGCTATATAGAGCTGATGGATCTTTACATCAAAGATGGAAAAGAGAGTCTTCTTAAAGAGATAGGGGATATACTGAAGATAACCCAAAAGATTAAATTTGCTTTAAACATCTGGTCTATGCAGAATAAAGCCTATCAAGCTCTTAAATCCCTTCCACAGCTAAGCGAGGGGTTTAAGGATATTTTAATTAACCTCGGTTTCTCAGAAGAGTTAGTCCAAAAGAAAGTGGGAGGTGTGTGAAAAATGGATCAAAGCTTCAGAAAGACCACCCTTGGGAAATCTCTGATGGATATCTGGGCAACGGAACCTTACTTCAGGTCTATAGCTTACTTTTCAATGGAAATAGGTCTTGACCCGAAGATCCCAACCTATGCAGGAGGACTTGGAATATTAGCAGGAGATACACTTAAGTCAGCTGCGGATATGAACATTCCGATGGTTGGAGTAACACTGCTTCACAGGAAAGGTTACTTTAGACAGGAGATAGATAAAAACGGATTACAGCGAGAGCTCCCTGAGGTATGGCATCCCGAGGAAAGGCTTCATCTTTTGCCGAACGAAGTCAGCGTAGCGATAGAAGGAAGAGTGGTTCGAATAAGGGCTTGGGAGTATACTATAGTGGGAGCCACAGGATACAAGGTTCCAGTATACTTCTTAGATACCGACTATGAAGCTAATCATCCAGATGACAGAAAGCTTTCATGGTATCTTTATGGCGGTGACTTACGCTACCGCCTATGTCAAGAGTTAATATTAGGCGTAGGGGGATTGAGAATGCTAAGAGATTTAGGATATAACAATATAAAGACGTTTCACTTAAATGAAGGGCATGCAGCATTCATAACCCTAGAACTCTTAAGAGAACAAGGATATGAGGATTATAACAAGATAAGAGAAAAGTGTGTCTTTTACAACCCACACGCCTGTAGCTGCTGGACATGACATCTTCACTTACGATCTGATAGACAAGGTTATGAAGCCACCCTTCCCAGATCACTTAAAGAACATGGTTGGAGGTGAGGGAGTTGTAATGTCAGACCTTGCCTTTAAGTATAGCAGATATGTAAACGACCGTGAGCGAAAAGACACAAAGAGGTTACAAAAAAGTTATTTAACGTCGAAAATGTGGATTACATAACGAACGGAATACATGCCTCCACCTGGGTGTGCCCAGGGATGAAGAACCTCTTCTCAAGGTATATAAGGGGATGGGAAAATGACCCAACCAGATTGGTGAGGGCTTTTTCAATCCCCGATGAAGAACTTTGGAAGGCTCATCAAGCTGCAAAGCTAAAGCTATTCGCGCATGTCCTTGAAAACACCGGAGTAGAGCTGGACCCGGATATTCTCACAATAGGAATAGCAAGACGCGCCACAGCGTACAAGAGGTTAGACCTCATATTTAGCGATGTAAAGAGGCTTGTAAACATATGTGCTGGTAAGGTTCAATTCATATTCGCGGGGAAGGCTCACCCTCAGGATGAGGATGGGAAAAAGATAATACAGAAGATAATAAAGATGGCCTCAGAGCTCTCCGGAGCTATTAAGATTGTATTTCTGGAGAACTACAACATGGATCTAGCAGCTCTGCTTACGGCAGGGGTGGATGTCTGGCTTAATACCCCCAAGAGGCCACTTGAAGCTTGCGGAACAAGTGGGATGAAAGCAGCGGTAAATGGCGTTTTAAACTTTAGCGTTCTCGATGGTTGGTGGATAGAGGGGTGCAGAGAGGGATTCACCGGTTGGGCCATAGGCCCCTCACCAAACGAGGTAGACCTCATAGGATACGACGAAACCTTAGATGCCGAGAGTCTGTACGAGAAGTTAGAGAACGAAGTGATTCCCACCTACTATGAGAAAAGGGATAGATGGATTCAGATGATGAAATATTCCATCGCACTCAATGGNTCCTACTTTAACACACATAGAATGTTAAGAGAATATGTAGAAAGAGCCTATGGAAGACCAAAGCTGGTATCGGAAAGCTTTGGATTATAAGGGGTAAGCCTTTATGAGAATCATCTTAGGTGTTCACGCCCATCAACCCGTAGGGAATCCTGATGAAATTATAGAGAAGGCCTTCAACACCTGCTACATACCCTTCCTAGAAACTCTCTTGGAATACCCAAACGTCAAGATGGCCTTTCACATAGGAGGATATTTATTAGAGTGGGCCGTTGAGAAAAAAAACTTCTTCATAGAGCTGTTAAGGGACCTCATCAAAAAGTGGAAGAGCCGAAATACTGGGTGGAGGGTTTTACGAACCCATACTCTCCTCCATACCTAAGAGAGACGCGATAGGTCAAGTTAGGGCTTTCTCAAGCTTCCTAAGAGAGCTATTCGGTGAAGAACCAAAGGGAGCGTGGGTAACCGAGAGAGTTTGGGAATCGTGCCTTCCAGAAATCTTAAGCGAGGCGGGGATAAAATATGCCTTCTTAGACGATTATCACTTCCTCTGCGCTGGCTTTGACGAAGATGGTCTAAACGGTTATTTCTGCACCGAGCACAATGGATACAAACTATTTCTATTTCCTACTAGCCAAAAGCTAAGATATTATATCCCCTTTAAGAAGGTCGAAATGGTACTAGAGCTGCTAAGCTCAATAAAGGGAGTAGGAATAATATTTGATGATTATGAGAAGTTCGGGCTATGGCCGGAGACCTACGAATGGGTATATGATCGAGGATGGCTCAGGAGCTTCTTTAAATTAATCCAAGAAGGGGTCATTCAAAGCTTCTTACCATCAGAGTACATAGAGAAAAATAACCCCTTAGGCTTAGCTTATCTCCCAACAGCGAGCTATTTCGAAATGGGGGAATGGTCCTTACCTTCAAGCAAGGCTCTTCAGTTTAGGGAGCTCGTCTCCTTTCTCGAAGAGAAAGAAAGTTTTCAAAAATATAAGAACTTCATAAGAGGTGGCATATGGAAAGGCTTTCTCACCAAGTACCCAGAGTCAAACTATATGCATAAGAAGATGTACCTAATAAGCAAGCTCGTAGAGGATATGCCAGAGGGAGAGCTTAAGGAAAGGGCGCGAAAACACCTTTACAAAGGTCAGTGCAACGATGCTTACTGGCACGGAATATTTGGAGGCATATACTTCCCACACCTTAGAAGAAGCATCTTTTAAGGAGCTATCTAAAGCGGAAAGATTAGCGCTGGGGGAAAGAAAGCTTAAGATAATCGAAGACATAGATATGGATGGTTCAAAGGAAGTTTACCTTTCCACACAGAACATAACATGCACAATCAAACCGTCATTAGGTGGCTCTATAAGAGAGATCTCCTTCCATCCCTGTGAACATAACTTGGTTGATACCCTATCAAGAAGAAGAGAGCACTATCATATGCTTAAAGAGATAGAAAGTGAAAAAGGAAAAGATATAGCGCAAGATAGCATAGCCACTATACATGAAAGGATATACAAGATTGAGGCCGAAGAGCTAGTATTCGATGAGCATGAACGCTCCTTTGGTTATGAAGAGATAAGCTTCGATAACGGTAAAAGCTGGATAAACCTGATCAATGAGAGGTTTGAAATAGTTGAGGATAACGAAACCGCTTTCGAGGTCGAGTTTAAAAAGACCTTCCCTAACTTAGGAAAGATAGATCTTAAAAAAAGGATAGTATTGCTTGACAACGGATTAAAAATAATATATCTTTTTGATGGAGACCCTTCCCCAAGACTAAAGATGCTTTTTAATATAAAACTAACATCCATAGAGAGTAATTACGCCCTTCTTAAGTTTAGTGAGAGATCTTTTCATCTAGGAGAAAACTTAGCAATTCAAGGAGAAAGCTTTGAGATAGAGGACAAGATTTCTTCACTAAAGATCCTTGTGAGCGCAGATTTCCCATTCCAAGCAAAGCTAAGCCCGATTTATACCCTATCCCAGAGCGAAAATGGGTTCGATAGAATATATCAAGCGACGGAAATAGCCATAAGTCCCTTAGAAGATAAAAATGATTTAACGATTCACGTCAAATTAACCAAAGCTTAAGGAGGGAAAGCATGAAAAAAGGTTATTTTCATCTAGTTTTACATGGCCATGTACCCTACGTATTAAATCATGGAACATGGCCACATGGTGAGGTTTGGCTAGAGGAGACCACATGGGAAACCTATATTCCTCTGCTGGAACTAATATCCGAGATTAAAAATCTGAACTATCCCTTAAAGATAACGATCAATCTAACCCCTATACTCCTTGAGCAGATATCTTCACCCAAGTTTCTCAAGAAGCTCGAAGGCTACATAGAAGATCAGATAAGATACGCTTGTAAGGAAGAAAAGGAATATAGAAGCAAAGATCCAATACGCTCCAGCTTGGCCAAACACTGGATAAATCTATACAATAGGAGGATGAGCTTCCTAAACAGCATCGGTGGAGACCTAGTAGGAGCCTTTAGATCCTTTGCGGAAGATGGATTCATAGAGGTTCTTTCGTGCTCCGCTACACACGGCTATCTCCCGTTATTGAGGTTCGACGAGTGTGTGGAAACCCAAGTGAAGGTTGGTCTATCGGTTTCAAATCGCCACTTCAAGGGAATAAAGATAAAGGGGTTCTGGCTACCTGAATGCGCTTATAGAGCCTCTTATGAATGGACTCCCCCCTTAGGAGGCGAACCCTATCTTAGAAAGGGACTTGAGATGATCCTCAATGAAAATGGTATAAGCTTCTCTTACACTGACCATCATCTCTTGACGGGGCAGAAGAAGGTTGGATCCTTAGAGTACCCCTATGGCAATAGAGTATGGGGAGAAAGGGAAGAAATAGCGGAAGATCAGGATCATATTAGGGAAGTTGTCTCTTTAAAGCCCTATTATTGTGTATCTCCAGGTAAGGAAAACGGAATAATCTTTTTCATAAGGGATCCCATAGGCACTTCAAGGGTATGGAGTCGAGATATGGGCTTTCCTGGAAATGGAAGGTATCTTGAATTCCATAAGCGAGCCTTCCCCGGAGGACACAGGTTCTGGAGAGTCACTGATAGAAAGCTTGGACTAGATGCAAAGGAGTATTACGATCCAGATAAGGCCATGGAGGCTGTAAGAGAGCATGCCAAGACCTTTGTCAATATGCTCGAGGAGAGGACCGAAAAGATCTGCTCAAAATTCAACTTCACTCCCCTATTCGCCGAGGTTTTCGATGCGGAACTCTTCGGGCACTGGTGGCACGAAGGNATCCATTGGTTAAAGGAGGTCTTCAGCTTAATAGGCTCNTCAAGCTTAATAACCTCGGNTCTTGGAAGAGACCTTCTTAAGGCTTATGAGAGGATAGATATAACTCACCTTTGGGAGGGATCCTGGGGAGCGGGGGGAGACCACAGGATATGGTTTAACAACGAAACCAAATGGATGTGGGAAAAGATATATGAATGTGAGGATAAGATGGTTCATGAGCTATCGATGATGGAACCCAAAAACGAATTACACTACGCGATCCTAAAGCAAGCTGGCATTGAGCTTCTCTTACTNGAATCTTCAGATTGGGAGTTTCTTTACACCACATGGCAGGCTAGAGACTACGCGGAACAAAGGTTTGAAAGGCACTATAGGTTGTTCATCAAAGCTTATGAATTAGCCAAATCCATAGATTCGGGATTAACTCCCTCAAGTCAAGATTTAAGGGAGATCGAATGTATCATCCAGGATGATAACGTATTCCAGGAGGTGGACCACAGGCTCTGGAGACCAAAGCCTCGATAAAGATATTACATATTTCGCCTGAGGTCCATCCATTGAATAAAGTCGGTGGCCTTGGTGACGTGGCACTGGAGCTACCCAAGGCCTTGATAAAAGAGGGAAAAGCAGATGCTATAGTGATTACCCCTTTAAATGAACTAGCTAGCGAAAACATAAGGAGAAAACGGNCTTTCCGTGAGAAGGATCCAGGATTTCTGCGTACCCCTAGAATGGAAATGCTATAAGCTCTCTATTTATGAGTTATCTTGGGAGGAAAGACTTAAGATATACCTAATAGAAGGAGAAGATATTGAGAAAAGCCCACCCTATCCCGAACGAGGAAATCCTCTTTATGATATAACTTTCCCTCTCTTCTGCTTAGGATGCATAGAAAGCTTAAGAAGAAAGCTATTAGCCTGGGAACCTGACATAATTCACATTCACGACTGGGCTACCTGCTTCGTGCCCATCTTCGGTAGATTCCACAAGTTCTATAGAAACATTAAACTTACCTCCTATCGTCCTCTCTATACATAACATAGCTCATCAGGGAATCTACGAGACCGATGTGATAGAAAGATGGCATCTCTCCTCTGAGAGTCTTTAGCATAAACTACCTTGAGTACTGGGGAAAGGTCAACCTCCTTAAAGGTGGGATCCAACTCTCAGACGCATTGATAACCGTGAGTACCTCCTATGCAGAAGAAATACAGGAAGCGGAACTGGGATTTGGCCTTGACGGTGTAGTCAGAGCTAATAAGCATAAGCTTTTTGGTATAACGAACGGCATAGATCAAGAGAGATGGGATCCATCCAAGGATGAAGAGATACCCTTTAGATATTCTCGCGATAACCTCGAGGGTAAAGAGAAATGCAAGGAGCGGTTAATTCAGGAGCTTTCCCTCGAAAGGGATATCAGAAAGCCGCTTATAAGCATGATCTCAAGGATAGTCTCGCAGAAGGGGCTTCGACATACTCATACCCATAATACCGGAGATATTAAGCCTGGGGTGCCAGCTTGTAATACTTGGAAGTGGAGACCCAAAGATAACATCCACGTTGAAAACCATGGAAGGGAAATTCCCATCTTCTTACCGCTTCATAGATCGCTTTGATGAGCCTCTATCAAGAAGGGTCTACGCAGGGTCTGACTTCCTTCTCATGCCATCTCTATTTGAGCCTTGTGGTATATCTCAGATGATAGCCTTAAGGTATGGAACACTCCCCATAGCGAGGAGCACGGGAGGTCTTAAAGATACCATAAAGGATATAAGCGATGGAGGCTGGGGATTCCTCTTCAAGGGCTATAGCTCTGAGGAGCTTTTGCAATCCATTAGAAGAGCCATAGAGCTTTACAAGAACAAACAGGAGGCTTTCAAAGAAGCCATAAAGAGAGCGATGGCATTAGATTTCTCTTGGGAAAGTAGGATAGATTTATACTTGAAGGTTTATGAGAAGATTTTAGGAGGAGGGATTAACCCTTGATATACGGGGACTATGGAAGGGTTTTGGCCATGGTTTTAGCCGGTGGGAAAGGAACAAGGCTCTATCCTTTGACTAGATATAGGACGAAGCCCGCTGTATTCTTCGCAGCCAAGTATAGAATCGTGGACTTCGCTCTATCCAATTTGGTGAACTCGGGCTTCTTTTCAATATATGTATTGGTTCAATTTAAGAGCCAGTCACTTAACGAACATATATTAAGAGGATGGCAACTAGGAGGAGCACTTCGAGACAGAGATATATTTATAACGACGGTACCACCTCAGATGTGGACTGGAGAGCACTGGTATAAGGGAACAGCTGACGCCATATATCAGAACATTCATCTAATAACTACCTTCGATGCGGACAGGATAATAATACTCGCTGCAGACCATGTCTACAAGATAGATATAAGACAGTTCCTTGAGTTTCACCTTAAGAAGGGGGCAGACATCACCATATGTGCTACCGTTGTCCCAAAGGAAGAGGCTAAATCGTTCGGCGTCATTCAAGTGGACGAAAAGAATAGGGTCATAGGATTTTTCGAAAAGGTTCCAGACCCCCCTGAGATACCCAATAAAGAAGGGTTCTGCTTAGCCTCTATGGGAAACTATATATTTGAGCGGGAAGTTATAGAAGAGCTACTTCTTGAGGATGCTCATGACCCCTCAAGCTCTCATGACTTCGGTAAGGATATATTCCCAAAGGCTTATAAGAAATACAAGGTGTTCGCTTACGACTTCACAACCAATAAGCTTCCCGGAAACGACCGCCCTTACTGGAGAGATGTGGGAACAATACAATCCTATTGGACAGCCCATATGGACATTCTTAATCCCAATCCAGATTTAAATCTTTATAACTCCCAGTGGCCAATAAGAACGGTGAGCTACGGAGACCCTCCAGCCTACATACTACCCCGCAGATGGATACAAACCACTCGTTTTAGAAACTCTACAAGACTGAAGGAAGCAGAATATTAGGAGCAACGGTAATAAGGTACGGTTCTCGGAAGAAACTAGCATAATCAACCCAGGAGCCATCGTTGAGGAGTGCATAATAGGTAAGATGGCAATAATAGGTGAAAAATGCAAGCTTAAAAGGGTGATAGTGGACTCAAACGTATATATACCACCGGGAACCGTAATAGGCTACGACCCTGAGGCCGATTCAAAACGATTTTACCTAGACGAAAGTGGTATAGTTGTCGTTCCAATGCCATCTATCTTCCTGAGATCAGAGAGAAAGTATTACAGCTATGGATGGGAAGAAGTAGCTATATAGGTAAGGGAAAAAGATGAAGGGGAAACGCATTATCCTAGAGATGCTCAGGGAGTATGAAGTGAAACATGTCTTTGGACTACCCGGAGAAACCTCCATATCCCTTTATACCGAATGGCTCAACTTCCCAGAGATAAAACATATCTTAACGAGGGACGAAAGAAGCGCCTGTTTCATGGCAGATGGCTATGCTAAGGTAAGCTTTAAGCCCGGGATATGTGAAGCGCCGAGCGTTGGAGCAACCCACATAATCCCGGGGATCGCCGAAGCTTATAAGTCCTCAACGCCCATTATAGCCTTCACCACCGATGTCCCGCTGAACACCGAACGAAAAAACATGCTCACGGGGTTTGAGCAAACACCCCTTTTTGACTCGATAACAAAAGATAGTTTAACCGCTTTAAGCGCATCAGATCTTCCCTTCATAATAAGGAGAGCCTTNAGACTGGCAACCACCGGAAGACCGGGACCAGTTCACGTTAGAATCCCTATGAGCGTGCTTGAAAATGATGCCACTAACACAGACCTAAGAGCTCAAAGGGAGTTCTCAAAGTACCCTGGGCACAGACCTTGTGCTGAAGTAAGAGAGATCGAAAGAGCCCTTGACCTTCTTTTAAAAAGCGAAAAACCCTTAATTATATGTGGTCAAGGGGTCCTTTTCTCTCAAGCGTGGAAAGAAGTGGAAACTTTTGCAGAAATGCTGGGAATCCCCGTCGGAACAACGATCTCCGGAAAGGGAAGCTTTTCCGAAAGACACCCTCTATCCATCGGTGTGATAGGTAACCGGGGAGGAACTCCCCTATCGAACAAAGTTGTTGAAGAAGCAGATGTAATATTTTTCATAGGCTGCAACACCGATTACGTGGCTACAGACGGATGGACGCTTCCAAGCGTTGACTCTGATAAAAAGCTGATACATCTTGATATAAGCGAGATCGAGGTATCGAACAACTACATAACAGATGTCGTACTCATAGGCGACGCTAAGTCTTCACTAAAGGTTATGATAGATATATTAAGGACGAAGGAGAAGCACTTCAACGACTATACGAAGAATCCAAGGGTCCTCTCCCTCATTAAGAGCTTCAAAGAATATAGCGAAAGTCTGAAGGAAATATCTAAGCTTCAGGGAAACAAAAGATTAAACCCACTATCCATCATAGAGGTAATGAACGAGACCTTAGAGGAGGATTACATAGCCGCTATAGACCCTGGGACAAGCGCAATATACACATCGGCTTTCTTCAAGGTTAAAAAAGACTGGAAGAAAAACCCTCTTCAACTTCTCCTTAGGAGCACTAGGATATGCTATACCAGCCTCTATAGGAGCTTACTATGCCAGACCAGATATACCTATACTTGCTCTTACCGGTGATGGAAGCCTAGGCTTCACTTTAGGAGAGTTAGAGACGATCGTAAGAAACAATGTTAACGTGAAGATATTCCTCTTCAGGAACGACAGCTTTGGTTGGATAAAGGCAACCATGAAGCTCATTTATGAATCTCAAAGCTTCTCCACAGAGTTTAAGAGTATAGAATACTACAAGATAGCCGAAGCCTTCGGCATAGAATCCTATAAGGTCGATGGGGTTAAGGAATTTAAACTTTTACTTGAAAAATGCTTAAAGAAAAAAGCCCCCTGCTTTATAGAATTAGACGTTCCGTCCGAAAGACGAACTCGTTCCACCTGTCCCATCCTGGATAAGAAAAGCCCAGGATAAGGGATTGAACNATGTAGTATAATATTTTGTTGTAGAAAAATGTCATCGTCCTAACAGCAACCATAGGTCCGCTAGTTTGCTCCATATTTTCATGGTATTTCCTATTTCCCATCTATCTTAAAGAGATAGGGGCTTCTGATAGAACAATTAACGTTCTCTATTTCATTTTCAACCTCACCTTCTACATAGCTCAGGTCCTAGGAGGAATATTAAGTGACAAGTTTGGTAGAAAGCCTATAGTTGTTGGAACAACGCTACTTTACGCCCTTTCAGGTTATGGAATAATCTACTCCAAGGATTGGCTAAGCGCCTCTTTATTTTACGCAGTAGCTCCGTTTTCGAGCTCAATCCAGGCTCCAGCCATATACGCGTTAACCTTTGAATCACAAAACGCAAGGGGATTAGCCTTTGGAATGACGAGCTTCTCATACAACTTGGGGTTGGCGTTGGGACCGCTTTTAGGTGCTCTACTCTTTGAGAAGATAGGCATTAGCGGACTTTTAAAGATATACTCTATAACAGCTCTAGTAGTGGGAATAATACGCTGGTTGTTCTTAGAAGAGACCTTAAAAGCGAAGGAAGTGGATCCAAAGCATATACGTATCAACCTTGACAGGAAAAAGACATTGACCTTCATCGGGGGAAGCTTCTTCTTCCTGAGCCTCTCATTAACCATAAATGGCCCTTATATATCTCTCTTTCAGAAAGAGATCCTAAATTATTCCCAGAAAGAGATAAACCTTGTTTTCACCCAAATGGGGATAGCTTGCGCCATAGCTTCCCTAATTTTCGGTAAAATGGCAGATCATATGGATTCAGCCAAAGCTTGGGCGGTAACCTCCCTACTTCACCCATTATTACTACTCGGATGGGTAATGATAAAGGGATCTTTAATTCTGCTTGTAGGATCTGCGATCTTCGCTGAAATGGCATATATAGCCTATCCAATATTCGTAAGTAGCATATTTGAAGAAAGCATCAGAGCAAAAGGTCTTGGGATGTTTGGCTTCGTAACTGGTAGCATCGGCTCACTTTCTCCGTTGCTACTAAATATCTTCGAGGGTCAAAACCTAAACATACCCTTTATACTGGCAACCATATTTGGATTAATGAGCTTTTCTGTTATAATAAAGCTAGGAGGTGATAGAAATGAGCATAAACAAAAGTAAAAAAATTGCTTTATTCTCACTATTTAGTGCACTTGTGTGTGTAGCCACGCTCATTCACATCCCTATCCCTGGATATAGGATATACTTCAACTTGGGAGAGGGTGTCATTTACACTATAGCTTTGCTCTTCGGGGGCATCGCAGGAGGGATAGCAGGAGGACTTGGTTCAGCCTTAGCAGACATAATTCTCGGATACCCCTTATGGGCGCCATTCACGCTGATAATTAAGGGAATCGAAGGATTCCTCGTCGGAAGAATAGGACAGAAGAACAGAACTCTAGCTTTAATAGTAGGGGCTAGCGTTATGATATCCGGCTATAGCTTAAGCGCTGGCTTTCTTTACGGATTGGGAGCTATGCCTGTGGAAGCTATCACAGATGTGATTCAATGTTCAGTGGGAGTACTCGTAGCTATTCCTCTGGTTAAGGTATTGCAAAGAAACGTTATAGAGGAAGAGGCTAAGCTACGAAACAGGTAAGCTAAGAATCGTCAACTATAATGCCTATAACCTTATGACCATCTAAGTAAACCGAAAACCTCCCTTTATATACCCTTAAAGCTGGGTGTTTTCCACTTTCATACTCATGTGATTCAAACCAGGATTTGTTAAAGACATTACCATCAACTCCTAAGAAAACCGGAAGATAAAGTATTCCATCCACATCAAGGTCAGCAAAGAAGTGCGTACCGTAAGAAAGTTCAGGAGTTAACCCTTTTTCGAGTATTCCTACCTCAACTATAACGCCGCAATTCGATATCTCACTGTATTCCACAGGAACCCCTTGAACAGGATTGGTGCCTCCCCCACCTACCAGGGCCTACCAATATGAATTTCTCCCCCGCGAGAGCCTTGTTTACCCTTCCTATTTCACGAGCCAAGCTATATGGATCGAACTTCCTCATGTATTCCCAAGGATCCACATAAACTATATAGCGGATATTCTTCAGAACACCATTCGTCAACATTCTGTTCCCCTTAAGTATTATTCTTTCATCAGAAATATCCTTGGGAACAGCTACAGGCCTATAAGATTCATAGCTAGAAAGGGGGCGCAACTGAACTAAAGCAAAGAAGTTTTCTTGAGGCTCCGAAGCAAACTCTATATCGACTGGAACCCCCATCTCTCTTTCGAAGAGCCTGAAGAGGAAGCCTATCAGTCTGAAAAAGTTGGGATAAGCTCTCGGAAAATCATTGAAGGTGAAAATTATCTTACCATCATTATAGTGAGAAAAAGGAACTATGATTTCCGAATCAAAGGAAAACAGACTAGCCAGCTTATCAAAATTGGAATGATATCTTATAAGATCTTTCCTATTGTTTATGTTATAGGATCTGAACTCACCTGTTTCAAGATCGAGAAGATCGAAGCTTTCTTGAGAGTATCTCATAATCTCGTAAGCATTGTTCCCCCTCTGGTCTAAGAGCTAGATTGGTAAGAGAGAAAATGCGAGCGTAATTTCTTCCAGTGCACCTCGTCCCTAAACCAAAAACAATTCGAACGACACCATCCTCTATACGGATTCTCTCTGTCCAGCGTCTGTAATTGCGGGAAAAACCAACACCAGCAATCTCTGGATAGAACTCTTTTCCTCTAACCCTACCTATAAGCTGCTGAATTATCACTCCCATCTTCTCACCCGTTAGAGAACGCTTCCTCCTATACTCCTGAGCAGGAGGTCCATAGGTGCTCGCGTAAACCTTCTTTATAGCGGAGGTGAGCTCTCTTACCCTATCGTCTACGCTCCCTCGATTAGACACAAATAGAGTCAGGTATTTTCCAGCGAAAGAATACTTAAGGCTATCCTCAAGAAGGGAAGATGACCTAACAGCCAAGGGGTAATCCATCTCGCAAACCCATCTTCTCAAGTCCTCAACAACAAATTCGGGTAAGGAGCCCCTCGTGAAGGCTTCCCTAATCTCCTCCCAATCNCCCTTCTCTATAACCTCTTCCAAAGCATTAAGCTTTATAAACTCATCAAAGACCTCAGTAGTTACAAATCTACTTGGAGGGATATAAACAGGCCATGGCGGTATCTCCTCTAGGTTCTCAAGAACCTTTTTGGCGAAAAGCAACCCCTTAGCCTTGCCACCTATATGTCCCTCACCTAGAAGATGAGATCTATCTTCTATCATNTCCCTCGGATCGAAACTCATGTACTCCTTTATCTTAACCCCGTTAAACACACTTACCACTCCCTTAATTGTTAAAGCTAAATAGAGGAGGCGGTATTCTTCCACCCCTCATTATAAAAGCATCAACTCTGCCACTATCAACCCCTATTATAGGGGCTTCCCCCATAAGCCCTCCCCAGTGGGCTTTATCACCAACCTTCTTACCCGGGACCGGAACCAGCCTCACTGCAGTGGTCTTAGAGTTAAAGACGCCTATAGCCATCTCATCAGCTATAATGCAAGCTATAACCTCAATAGGGGTATCACCAGGAATGGCTATCATATCAAGACCAACGGAGCAAACGCAGGTCATCGCCTTAAGCTTGCCTATGTTTATGCTCCCCTCCAGAGCGCACCTTGCCATTTCAGCATCCTCACTCACAGGAATGAAGGCCCCACTTAACCCCCCCACCGAGGAAGAAGCCATAACCCCACCTTTTTTGACCGCATCGTTAAGGAGAGCCAAAGCAGCGATCGTCCCAGGCAATCCGCATCTCTCTATCCCCATAGCCTCTATGATTTCCGCTACACTATCACCAGGATTGGGTGTAGGAGCCAAGGAAAGATCAACTATACCAAAAGTAACTCCCAGTCTCCTTGCTATCTCCTTACCCAGTAACTCCCCAGCAGCTGTTATCTTGAAAGCGGCCCTCTTTATCTCATTGGCTAAGTTTCTAAAATCCATGCCCCTCAAATCCTCCACCACGGCTCGTATAACCCCTGGACCGCTCACCCCGACGTTAATCGTCGTCTCTCCCTCCTGAACTCCATGAAAGGCTCCAGCCATAAAGGGGTTATCAGACGGAGCATTAGCGAAAACGACAAACTTGGTTGCCCCTATACCATCTCTAGAGGAAGTTAATTCCGCTGATCTCTTTATAACCTTAGCGCAGAGTAAAACAGCATCTATATTTATACCAGCCTTTGTAGATGCCACATTGACGAAGGAACAAACCTTCTCAGTTGAAGATAAAACATAGGGAATAACAGATATCAGCCTCTCTTCCCAAGGGGTCATGCCCTTCTCAACCAAAGCACCATACCCTCCTATGAAGTCCACCTTAACCTCGTTAGCGGCGAGCTCAAGAACTCTACCAAGCTCCACAAAAGCCCCCTCATCAAACCCCGCGCTTACCAAGGATATAGGCGTCAGGGAGATCCTAGCGTTAACTATGGGAATACCATATTCTTCCTCTACTTCTCTAACCACGTCAACGAATTTAGATGCAACCTTAACTATCTTATTATAGACCCGCTCCATGACCTCCTTAGGGTCACGTCCGCAGCAATCCAAGAGAGAGATGCCAAGCGTAATCGTCCTTATGTCTAACTTTTCCTTCNTAACCATCTCTATGGTCTCCATTATCTCGTTCAAGGAAACGAATCCCCTCTTCATGTTATCACCTCATACCCTATGCATAGCTCTAAAGATCTCCTCGCGCTGAAGCCAAACCTCCACACCCAACTCCTTACCACGTTCCTCCAACGCTTTCTTAAACTCAGAAAAGCTACAGGGCAACTGAGATACATTAACTATCATGGCCATGACAAATATTCCCTGCATTATGGTTTGACTTATGTCCTCAATGTTAACGTTATATTGAGCAAGCAAACTTGATATTCCAGCCACTATCCCTACCCTATCTACTCCCATGACCGTTATAACCGCCCTAGACAATTATCCCTGCCCCCCTTCAGATAAGGTGCAATCCCTCTATAAGCTGAAAAACATCTTTAATCTCCTTCTCCAGATCTACCTCTAAAATGGCGATACGCGCATCCTCATAGCCATATCTCGCTGAAAATAGAGATATAAGCTTGTCTCCGAAGATCTTATGCCCCTTATACCCAACAAATTGATGCCCCCTTACCATGACCTTCGCCTTCACAGTCTCAAGAAATAGATCGAGCTCCTCTTCAGAAAAGCCCCTGGTTTCTCCACCCCTCGGCATGTAGTCATCATCCAAGGGATCATTCCACAGGAGCTGAAACTCTTCCTTACCTTCGGCAATCTGCTTAAGCGTAATTGGTGGGACCGTTGCTCCACCGTGAACCATTATAAGTTTACCAGGAACGTAAGCGGCTAAGGGTAAAATGTCGTATATCTCCAAAAGCTTAGAGTAAAACTCTTGACTATCGGGACCAAGTTTCCAATAGAGCTCGGAGAGAAAGCCATAAAATCTATTCATCTCTATGCTTTCATGATTCCCCCTAAGGAGAACGAGTCTTTTCCCTAAACGCAACTTTAGCTCAAAGAGCTCCTCAAAGACCTCTAACCCTTCCGTCCCCCGACTCAGCGTAATCCCCCAAAAAGACGATAAAATCCCTATCTTCCTTAAATCTATCAGATAAGAAGCTTAAGATCTCCTGTAAGGAATCCTGTTCCCCGTGAAGGTCACCTATTATGAAGAGCTTCCCCTTCGGAGGAAGAACCGCTAACCTGCCAAATATCGTGACGTCGTTTACATCAAGAGATAGGTTCTCCGGCGGTAGAGACTCTTCTAATAAAAGCTCCTTTACGCTTTCAAGCAACTTCCTTAAGTTCTCCAACTACGCTACCCCTCCCGAATTTATCCTGCCACCTTCCGCATCTATCCCCCCAACAGGCTAAGGGTTCTGACCCCCTATAGATGACGACAACCTCGCACCCGTTGGGACAATGGCTGCATTCGAAGGACTTGCTTGTAAACCTATCCTCAACTATCCTAAACCCCCTGAAAGATGTCTTTATTCCCTCTTCTTCTACATACCTCTTGACCAAGATAGCCATACCAAGGGCACCCATAACGTGGAAATACTTAGGAACATAAACGGGAAAACCTATTTCCTTCTCAAAGGCCTTTCTTATACCAAGGTTCGCTGCAACCCCTCCCTGAAAGACATAAGGCGGTTTAAGGTCTTTTCCTTTAGCCACATTTGCGAGATAGTTTCTAACAAGAGCCTCACACAATCCAGCTATTATATCCTCTATGGAATACCCCATCTGCTGTTTGTGAATCATATCCGATTCAGCGAAGACCGTGCACCTACCAGCTATTCTGACGGGATTTTTGCTTTTCAGAGCATACTCACCAAAACGCTCTATTTCTATTCCCAACCTTTGAGCCTGATGATCAAGAAAAGAGCCCGTCCCAGCAGCGCAGATGGTGTTCATAGCGAAGTCCACAACCACTCCTTCACGTATGATGATTATCTTAGAGTCTTGACCGCCTATCTCGAAAACGGTCTTCACATCTGGAAGCTCATGAATAGCAGCAACAGCATGAGCGGTTATCTCATTCTTAACGAGATCAGCGCCACTTACAACGCTTGCAAGGAATCGAGCACTACCCGTGGTTCCAACCCCACATACCTCCGCATTCCCTATATCTTTCTCCACCATCCTCAGTCCCTCTAAAAGAGCAGCTATAGGTCTTCCAGCCGTCCTAAGGTAAACCGCAGAGAGAACCTCATAACTATCTGACATGGCTACCAACTTTGTGCTAACAGAACCTATATCTATCCCTAGATAAACCCTCATATCACTGCCCTCCCTTTCCTCCATCTAACCAAATCGGTAAAGGCCTCAAGACGAGTAACAAGCCCCGCCTCTGCCGTATGTTCATCTACCACTATCCTCATTAAAGGTTTTTCGAACTTCTTCGCCTCCAGCTCTATGAGACTACCCACCCAAGCATCGGTCCCGCAGGAGAAGGAAGACACATGAATCATCCCATCGATCTCTGGCTTACGAAGCAATTTGAAAGCCGCCCCCACTACTTTATTGCTTTGAGACCAAAATAGGGGTTTCCAAAGATACCTTAAAGCTTCCTCTATCTCCTTATCGTCCATCATCTCAGGGGTAACTACGTTGAAGCCCATGTTAACGAGTCTTTTTTAATAGTGAGTGACTCACGTAGTCATCGTAAATTATATAAGGATAGCCTACGACAGCTATGATCGGAAGAGCCTCATCCTTTCTCTTCAAGGTGAAGCTTGGCTCAGATCCCCCTAAAACCCAAGCCCTGGCCTCATCTGGCAAAAACCCATCCCGCTGAAGCTCCTTTACCTTCTTCGAAGCTAAGCGAGCCCTTCTATAAGCCCTAAGAACCCTTAAGAAGCCCACCCGAAGCTCCCTTCCAACTTTAGAATAAAAGGATAGCCTTCGCTCAAAGCTTCCAAGATAGGCGTTTAACGATAAGACATTGGGAATGAAAACCCTAAACAGGTCTGGCAAACCCCTAAATTTCGGACAAAGGGTTATCCTTTTATACTTATCCATGTTCATAAGCCTTGGAGCAAATATGCAATCCACTCTATCCTTAAGATACATGGCATGCCCAATCGATAGCTTCAAGGATATGCAAGCTTCATTAACCCCCTCCTTAACCCCCTCCATCCAATATCAACTTGTTAGTGGGAGGAGAGATCTCCACACTATGACCAAGATCCTCCAAGAAAACCTTCCATTCGGTTAAAAGAGGCTCATAATANAANCCTCTTGGGATACCAAACTTCAAGCAGCCATTCTCCTCCTCATCCTCAAAAGGTCAATGAAGGCCTCTATGCGAGTTATAAGCCCAGCCTCACCCGTGAACTCATCAAAGGATAAGCTTAAGATGGGAAAGTCCAACTCACGACCAACCCTCTCAAGTATACCTCGAGCTACAACCTCAGGCATACAAGAGAAAGGAAGGATATGAACAACTCCATCGAAACCCCTTTCCTTAAACATAACGGTGTGGGCAACGCTTTCCCTACCATGTCCTCCAACGAACTCATTTAAGAAGGGTTTAGAATACTTAACTATATCATCCTTACCCTTCCAGCCAACCATCTGCTTTAAGGGAAATGGTAGACCAGGAAAGACGTTATATTCGATGAACTCCGTAGTCCAAACTGACCTCTCAATCTCAACCCCACGCTCGTTAAGCAATCTCTCCGTATTGAGATTGGAAAAGGGCTCCAATATCGTGTATATCTCCCCTACTATTCCAACCTTCAAAACATCACCCCTATCGTCAGGTATGGCTTCTATGCTATCCTTAGCCTCCTTATATATAGCATCTACTTCATCTAAATCCATGGAAAGGTTAATTTTTCTTATAGCCTCATTAAATAGGTCTTCAACCTTGGAAATATCCTTCACCCATGCACGCTTTTTAAGTATTAAGGCCTCAAGATCCTCAACCTTCTTTAACTTTCTCCAGGCAAGCTTAAAACCCTTCGTAAGCCTAAGGATGAACTCCCTCCAAGATAGCTCCCCCTTCCACTTCAAAACTATATCCCATACTTTCTTCATATTTCCATAGGGCTTTATAGGAGGATCAAGCAAGATAAAATCAAAATCAAACCCCAACTCCTCCTTTAGTATCTTCTCATACATCACGCCATAAAAACCATACCTACAGGGGCCTATCCCCCCAGCTGTTATTATAGTATCAACCTTTCCGGTTGAAAGAGCCTCTATCAAGCTTCCCAAGGTTATCTTAAATGGAAAGCAGGCAAACTCCGGAGCATATTTAACACCAAGATCTATAGTCCTTTTCGTTATAGGGGGAGGCTCGACGAACTCGTGTCCTAGAGCGTCGAAAACAGCTCTAAAACCTATATAACTATAACCCATACGTGGAAGGGTTATCCTCCTCATGCTAAATGCATCTCCTTAAACCTCGAGAAGATAATATTGACTTTATTAAGAAGGTTCTCAAGATTAAAACATTCCTCAAGATCATCATGGGTCAAAAGGGAGCTCACCTCTGGATCACTAAGCAGAGCTTCTTTAAACTCCTTCCCCTCCTTCCAAGAAAGCTTAGAGACCCTCTGAACTAGGTCATAGGCTTTATCCCTGGGGACCCCCTTCGAAAGAAGCTTCGTTAAGACCTCACTTGAGAAAATTAACCCCTTCGTCAAGTTAAGATTCTCTCTCATCTTCTCAGGATGAACCTCAAGGTCCTCAACTATCCTTTTAAGTAGGTTTATCATATAAAACAATACGCTCGTAGTTTGAGGTAGGGAAAACCTCTCAAAGGATGAATGAGATATGTCTCTCTCATGCCACAGGGCGATATTCTCGAAAGAAGGAGACAAAAAGCCCCTTAAAAAGCGAGCAAGCCCACATATTCTCTCACAGGATACAGGATTCCTCTTATGAGGCATCGCTGAAGATCCCCTCTGCCCTTCATAGAAAGGCTCGTAGGCCTCTCCAACCTCGGTTCTCTGAAGGTGTCTTATCTCAAGGGCAACCCTCTCACAGAAAGCGCCAAAAAGCGCTAATACCGATGATAAGAAGGCATATCTGTCTCGAGGGATTACCTGAGTAGAAACAGGCTCCACCTTGAGCCCCAGCGAACTACAAACGTACTCCTCCACACGAGGATCAAGCATGGAGTAAGTTCCAACCGCACCCCTAATCTTACCATAGGATATCTCCTCCTCAGCGAGCTCAAGCCTCCTAATATTTCTTAAAAGCTCACTATAAAAGCCCAAGAACTTTAACCCAAAGGTTATGGGCTCAGCATGAACCCCATGAGTCCTACCCACCTGAAGCGTGTATTTGAACTCTAAAGCTTTTTCAAAAAGAACCCCCCCTAAATCTTCAGCCTTAAGCTTTATCTGATGGAGAGCTTCCCTTAAAAGCAAAGCGTTCGCAGTATCTATAACATCGGAGGAGGTTAGTCCATAGTGAAGATATGGGGAAAGCTCTTCCCCTATGCTCTCCTCAACGCATTTAATAAAGGCTATGACATCATGCTTGTAAAGCTCCTCGAGCTCCTCTATGCGCTTTACATTGAAGGAAGCTCGCTCTCTCATCCTCTCTGGAATATCGCTTGGAAAAACGCCTATCTTCGCCCACCCTTCTACGACGAGAAGCTCTATCTCAAGCCATTTACTGAACTTATTTTCTTCAGACCATATCCTTTCCATCTCTGGGAGAAAATATCTTTTTATAATCTTACAACCCTCCCTTCGTAAAAGCCTATCTCCTTCAAATCTATATCTTCACTCAAAAATAACAAATCGGGCTTCAGAAAGGCAACGACCTCACCTAAAGCCCCCTTAAAGGGGAAAACGTAGTCAACGACATCTATATGCGAAAGCGCCTCCGCTTCCCCCCTCGCTCCCTTAACGGCAAGGGCCAAAACCCCACAACCCTCCTTGACCTTAACCAACGATCTAACTATATCTATTATATCTCTTTTCTCCTTAAAAACCACGAGAGCCCTCAACCCACTAAAGCTCTCAAATATGCTCTTTAGCGCCCACCTCGTAGTGAGCTTAGCCGTGGGGGGAAAGTCTCCCCCTAACTTCCTCAAGATACTTGCTCCTTATCTTACTGAATATAGCGTGATATTCCTCGCTTCTGTAATCGGGATAAGTATAATCGAAGGGGATAAAATGCCCATCCCTAAACCTCAAGGTGACTTCAGCATAAATTCCCTTCCCTAAGTATATCCTATGGGCCTGATCCTTAGTTGTGGCTAGGACTAACTTTCCCCCTTCTATATAGCCTGGGTCAAGGTTCACTTTCCTTTTTTCCCCCTCTATCCTGTTAGTAATCCTTTTTATCTCTACTATCTGATCTGGAGAGACGAGCGGAGAAAAGGATAAAAAGACCCTCTTTAAGGGAAAACCTAGCTCATCCTCATAGTAGTTCGTCCACTTAAACTCTATCTCCTCACTCTCGTAATCTATGATGCCAAACTCAGCTATAAGAGTATCTCTTATTGACTCTAAGTTCTCCCTTTCCTTATAAAGCACGCCTATAAAAAGCTTAACCGGAGAAGGTGCGTACTCCACCCCCAAGGCTAACTTGCCCCCCTTAAACCGAACCTCTTAATCTTATATTGAAGGGTTTGACGAGGGATGCCAAGCATCTTAGCCGCCTTGGTTATATTACCACCGCATAGAGATAAAACGACTGCTTATAAGCTCCCGCTCCTTCTTCTCCAAAGCGGCTTTAAGCGAAAACCCTTCTCCTAAGACATCTTCGAGAGAGCTCTCCCCACTTATAACTTTCTCCACAAACCTAGAAAGATCCCTAAAGTTTTCCTTGAACTCCATTAACCGAATACGATCGAAAAACCCTCTTTCACTTAACTTCTCTCCAAAGCGCAACTTCAAAAAGCTCTCAACCTCATCCCACCTCTCAGAGATCGNTGGAAGGTATATCACAGCTCTAAAGAGAGACCCTGAAAGGCCCGGGAAAAGACCCACAGGAAGTCTTGAGGTAACAACGCTTCTCCTACAACTTATCAACTCAACTATCCTTTCCTTTTCAGAAGGATCGAAGGATTCGAGATTCTCAACGAATAAGACCCCATCATCTAACTTTTTTGGGAGTACCCCATCTATAAATACGATTCTTTCCCCTCCCAATATATTCATACCCAAGAGCGTTTTCCCCACACCCGGCGGTCCCCAGATGAAGACGCTTCCCTCCTTAATGGCCTTAACTCCCTCAGTTAAAGCCTCTCGGGAAAGTTTCCCAAGCTCTAACCACCTCTCGACCTCAGAGGTATCCCTAAATGGCTCATTCACGACTATCTCCATCGCCCCAATGACAACGTTATTAACAACTATAGGCACAGCCCACCTTGTCAAACACAGCCTTCTTCCTCCCACATCCCCAAAGGCTTTATCCTTAAAGGCTTCTTCTCCTTTCTCTAAGCTTACATATATGGGAAAGCTCCTCCAAGACTCACCAAAAAGCTCTTCAGCATGCTTCCCCCTCGCGGAAGAAAAGCCAAAAAATTCGTTCAAAAAGAGGAGTTACAATATATCACCTTTCCCAATTTATCTACACACCAAAACCCTTCGTGGATAAAGTTAAAGATCCTCTCAAAAGATCTCTGAAAAGCAGCGAGCTTGATAGCCCTAGACAAAATTCTATCTATCTCGGTAACATCCTCCCAAAAAAAGGCTCCTCCACTTAATCGATTTCCATCATAGAAAGGAATAAGCGAACCACTCCACTTTCTACCATCCCATAATAGCTCCAAGCTCTGCGACTGACCTTTGTCAAAGCTCCTCATCCTTTTCATATGTTCTTCCTTAACCTCGTTATTTTCGAGCATTCTCTTAAATAGAGCATTGAAATATATAAAATCTCCCTTATCGTTAAACAAACCTATAGCGTAAGGTAGTCTATCTAAAAAGGAAGCGAAAAAAGACACAGGCAAGACCTTTTTACCACCAAAAGCCTCTAATAGGTCTCCACCATTCCAAAAATCGTACAACTCCCCGCTTTCAGTTAGAACAGGTATCTTAACATCCCTTCTGTCAACAATCCCAGGCAAAAAAACCTTAACTTCATCAGGGTTATCAAGAAAGGAAGAAACAANATCCTCCGTTAACAACCTATCTATGTCCTTTAGGTCTCCACCAGTTAGGCTAACAAGCCTGCTCTTTAAAAAGAACCCCCTTAAGCTCCCCACTTCCATTGACAACGGGAATAAAATCAACCATGAACCTATAAAATAACCTCAAAAGATTACGCAGCGTAAGCTTTTCCACCCCTACCCCTCCATATATGCCGAATTTTAGGCACATAACAATTATAACACTTTTGTCAAAGAGGTTGAAAAGTGACTTTCGTCCCCTAGCCCTCTCTCTTTAGATCCTCAAGCTCCTTTCTAAGAATGGCGATTTGTGACTCTAAAGCACTTATCATGGCTTCAAGTTGAGCTATTCTAACCGCTTTCCAATCAAAAGGGGGCTCCCAACCGAAGAAGAAACTCTTAAAGAAGGGGAAACCGCCGTACCATCCACCTAAGTGGAAGAACGCCTTCCAAAAGGCACCCGTATCCGGCTCCCATCTTTTAAGCTCACCTCTCTTGAACCTCTCTATAGCTTCCCTAACCGTTGTTCCTTTAATCCTAAAAAGCTCCACCCCGCTAAATCTAAACATCTGAAATACCCAAGGGTCGAAACCGTCGCTTATAACAGCATTTACCCCCCTACTTATAAGAGTCTGGGCCGTCTGAACGCCAAAACCCTTAGGTATGCCAAAAGCAGGATTTATCAGCGCCTCATATGACTCATCCTCAAGCTTGTAAATTATAAAGTAGGGAGCCCTATCGAAGTCTAAAGCTACGGGGGAATCCAATCCCTCTCCCATAGAGCTTAAAGCTACCTTCAAACCTATATCACCCCCAATTCTATAGATACCCTATTCCTCCTCCAAGCCATGCTTAGGAGACCAAGAGGAGCATCCATCCGTTCCCTTCACAGAGACCTCCTTAAGCCTACAGGTCCCATATCCTAGACCTAAACTCTCCTCCCCCCAGGGAACATCTTCAGGAACGAAGTACTTACAGGTAGCACATCTTCTTTTCCTAACCATCCTAAGACGACCTCCCTCCAAAGAGCTTGCACAGAAGATTTTACCATCATAAATAATACTGCAAAAGATGTTAGCATATAAAGAGGTAAATTGGTATAATTAGGTTAAAGCGCTTTTAAAAAGGAGGGAGATGAAAATGGAAGAGAGAGAAACGCTTGAAAAACTCACACCATTAGAAGAAAGTAAACCTTTGGAAAGAGAAACAAAAACCCTGGTTATTAAAGCACTTAAGGAGATACTACCAACAGATGAATTTAGAGAGCTGATCCAAGAAACCCTTAGACCTTCGATAGAATACAGGCTATTGAGGGATGAATTTACCTTGCTCTCCGCAAGGCTTGAGGCGAGCTTTGAAGGATTCCGTAGGGAGATAAGCGCTTTGGCCAGCGAAATGAAAGCAGATTACAGAACTTTAAGGGAGGAGGTCTTAAGNTCCNCCAAGGAAGCCATAGAAGGCATCAAAACTACCATGGACTCCCTTCGAAGAAGCGGAGAAGAGATGAAAGAAAAGGTAGAGAAGAGCTTTAAGGAGATGGAAGAAACCTTCTCTAGAATATCCCAGAGAATAGAGGTAGAGATCAATGAAACCCTCGAAAGGATAGACCTTAAAACCCCATTAGATGATATCAAAAGGAGCCTAGAGCAGTTCAAGAAGGAAGCAATATCTTCCATAGAAGAGGAGCTAAAGAAAGTACAGAACTTGATCGGAGAATCTCAAAAAAGCCTAAGAGAGTTAGAGATGAGGATGATGGAAAAGCTAGACGAGAAAATCAGTTACATGGAAAACAGCCTTAGGGAGAGTCTAGGTAAGCAGGAAAGCCTTGTCTCCCAACTCAAGAAAGAGCTCGAATCTCAAAAGATCGATATTCAAACCTCCTTAAGAGAGAATGCGGAAAAGATAGCCGAACATATAAATACNCTCGATCCCAAAATAAGCGGACTTGAAAGTAGATTAGCTGGCATAAGCTCAAAAGCAACCTTAAATCTCTTACTTCTTATCGCAGCTTGCGGAGGAATAGCCCTCGTGATATCTAGACTTTTGGGAGGGTAAAGATAAGATCAAGAAGATTCCAATATATAAACTTAAAGCACCTACTATAAAGGGAGCAACTGACCCAAAGAGGTCCTGAGCCCCTCCAGAGATGACGGGACCAAGGGACATACCTATGCTGTTAGCTACCTGAAGCACAGACATGCTTAAGGCCATACCACGCTCCCTTCCAGTTTCGGTCATTATAGCTGCTAAAGCGGGATATCCTGCACCGGCAAATATTCCTAAAAGCACCACTGTGAGAAGTAGAAAGCAACGACTGATGATCAATGGAATAGTGATAAGCAAAACACCATAGATAAAGTTGGTTAAGATTATAATTTTCCCTTTGGAAAGACGATCTGCAAGCTTTCCAAAGGGACCTTGAACCAACGCAGTAATACTAAGAAAGAACCCAACCATCATTCCTATTTCATCGTAATCTATACCTTTCGAGTTAGCCATTAACGGAAAGAAAGTCATCAAGATAGATCTGCTTAGGTCCATCGCAAATCCAACGAAGAAGAAGCTAAAATAAAATCGGTTTAAAAATATTATTTTAAAGGCACCTAAAAGATCGGTCTTACCTCTTAAAGACCTGTTGGAAGAGACAGAAGAGGGTAAAAGAAAAACAGCAAGCAAAAGCGCTATCAACGTGAATGAGGCCATGCCAATGAAAGCAGAGTCTATTCCCCACCTTTTGACCAAAACGCCGCTTATAAGTGGACCTCCACCCAGACCAAGGAAGAAAAAGGTATTAGCTATCCCCATATACGTCCCTTCTTTGCCCGAAGGAGCTAACTCTCCTGCGTAAGCCATCGCAAGAGGAACTATCATAGCCGAACCCAAACCTTGAAAAGCCCTCACCCATATTAACTTAATGAGGCTATCAGCATATATATATAAAATCGAGGAGATAAGATATACAAAAAGCCCTAAAATTATAAATTTCTTCTTTCCAAGCCTATCAGCTATGCTTCCTATGAAAAGAACTCCTATAAGCCTAGAAATAGATAAAGCGGAAAAAACGAAACCTACCTCTATTCCCATAGCTCCGAACTTGGCAGCATAGATAGGCAACACAGGTACAACTACTCCAACACCCAAAACCGCTATAAATATGAGGAAAGATAAAACGACCATGGCTTGCTATATTATAATACTCATTGTAGAATAAAAGCAAGAAAAGGGAGGTGAAAAAGCTATCTGGGAAATAAAGGATGAAGTTAGAAGCGCGTTAGAATCTGGGGAAGCAGTAGTAGCTTTAGAATCTAATCTCATAGCGCACGGTTTCCCCTATCCGCGAAACGTGGAAATCGCGCTCCTCGCAGAGAAAGTGATAAGAGAGCATGGAGCCATACCAGCAACTATAGCTATAATAAAGGGTAATATAAAGGTCGGCCTCACAGAAGAGGAGATCCAGATCTTGGGAAACAGGAAAAACACCCCTAAGGCCGGGGTAAGAGATATTCCAGTCGCTATAGCTCGAAGGGAAAACGGTGCCTTAACGAGTGGTGGAACGCTGTGGTGCGCAAGAAAGGTTGGAATAGAAGTCCTTGCAACTGGTGGCATAGGTGGTGTTCACAGGAATATAGATCAAAGCCTTGATATATCCAATGATATAACGGTATTGGCAGAAGGTCCAGGTATCGTTGTATGCTCAGGCCCAAAGGCGATCCTTAACCTCGAAGCGACCCTTGAGCTACTCGAAACCTTGGGAGTCATTGTCGTGGGTTATAAAACAGATGAGCTTCCTGCCTTCTACTTCAGAAACAGTGGCGTAAAGCTTGACGTCAGCGTTGACTCTCCAGGAGAGATAGCTCAGATATATAAAATGGTTAAGCTGCTAGGTATAAATAAGAGCGTTCTCGTCACCAATCCTCCTCCAAAGGAATCATGGAACAAAAGCGAATTCGAGCCTCTCTTGAAGGAAGCAATCGACGAAGCGAGAAAGCTTAACATAAAGGGAAAGGCCTTAACTCCATATCTTTTGGGCAAGCTTGCCCAAATAAGCAAGGGCAAAAGCGTCGAAGCCAATGCAAGCATAATCCTATCTAACGCAGCCTTGGCTGCTAAAATAGCGATAAAGATTAAAGAGGAAAGATGAAAAGCGTAGAACTAAAGGTATATGGCGTAGTTCAGGGGGTAGGCTTCAGACCTTACGTGTCGAAGCTCGCCAATTCCCTCTCTATAGGAGGATGGGTTAAAAACACAAGTGAGTGCGTAGAGATAAGGTTAATCGGCGAAGAGGAAAGAAATCAACGCTTTTATTAAGCAACCTTAAGACTTTCTCCACCTCCTCTCTCAAGAGTGGTAAAGATAGAAAAGGTTAGAGAAGAAAATTATGAAGGGGAGAAACCTTCTTTCATTATACTACAAAAGCGAAAAAAAGGCGAATTCTGCCAGGGATAACCTCTGGATTCCTCCTGATGTTGGAACATGTGATGACTGCTTAAAAGAGATCTTCAACGATAAAGATAGGAGATATCGCTACCCCTTCACAAATTGTACGAATTGCGGTCCTCGCTTCACTATAATACTTGACCTTCCCTACGATAGGGAAAAAACTACGATGAAGATCTTTAAGATGTGCGAAAGATGCGAGAAGGAGTACAACGATATCAACGATAGGAGGTTTCATGCTCAGCCAAATGCCTGCCCTGAATGCGGCCCCGAGTTAAGACTACTTGATAACCGCGGAAATAAGATCGACGGAGACCCCATAGAAAAAACGATAAAACTCCTTAAAGAGGGGAAGATAGTTGCTATAAAGGGTATTGGCGGTTTCCACTTAGCGGTAGATGCCTTAAACGAAAGGGCTATAAATGAGCTTAGAAGAAGGAAAAATAGACCACATAAGCCCTTCGCACTTATGGCATTTAACATAGACAGAATCAGTCAATTCGCTAAGGTTAATCAAGGTGAAAGGGAACTCCTTCTAAGCCCTATAAGGCCAATAGTTCTTTTAAGAAAGAGAGAGAGCTCTAACCTTCCCGAGAACATAGCCCCCAATAACAAATATGTTGGCTTTATGTTACCCTATACCCCCTTACACTACCTAATAACCGAGCCTTTCCAGGCGCTTGTGATGACAAGCGGTAACCTCTCAGACGAACCGATAATCTACGAAAATGAGCAGGCTCTCCTAAAGCTTAAAAACATAGCTGACTTCTTCCTGATTCATAACAGAGAGATATATACTCCTTGCGATGACTCTATAGTTATCAACGGTATGGTTACAAGGAGAGCGCGAGGGTATACCCCTTTGCCTTTGGTTGGAGAAGAAGAGTTCCCAGAGATACTCGCTTGCGGAGGAGAAGAGAAATCCTCTTTCGCCTTAAGCAGGAAAAATACCATCATCTTAAGCCAATATATAGGAGACCTAAAGGATCTAGAGACCTTAGAAAGATATGAGCTCCTTATAGAGAGATTCAAAAGCCTTTTCAGCTTAAACCCCAGACACGTGGTTTGCGACCTTCACCCCCTTTACCTTTCAACGAGATATGCGGAGGCAACCGGCTTACCTATCCTAAAAGTCCAGCATCACCACGCTCATATGACGAGTTGCATGTGGGAAAATGGCATAAGCGATAAGGTCATAGGAATCGTGCTCGATGGAACCGGATATGGTATAGACGAAACCATATGGGGAGGAGAGATATTTATAGGAGACTATCTTGAATTCAAAAGAGTGGCTCATTTAAGGCCGATTCCCTTGCCCGGGGGAGAAAAAGCGATAAGGGAGCCCTGGAGAATCGCCTTAGCTTACCTAAGAGAGATAGGTAAGGAAGATTTAATTATTGAGGAAAAGGCTAAGGAGATACTGAGGATGCTAAAGCTTGGGATAAACTCTCCACTATCTTCGGGGTGTGGGAGGCTTTTTGACGCCGTCTCCGCATTCCTAGGAATAAGAAAAAGTATATCCTACGAAGCCCAGGCAGCGATAGAGCTTGAGGGTGTAGCAAATGAAGATGAAAAGAGCGCTTATCCTGCAGAACTCCGGGAGGAAAAAGGGGAGATAATAATAGATTGGAAAAGAATGTGGGAGGAGCTCGTAAAGGATGTCATGCGAGGGACACCAGTTGAGATATGCTCTATGAAATTCCACAACTACATTGTCAATAGCATCTCTGAAGCGGTAGAAATCATAAGAGGGAAAACCCATATCGAAAAGGTCGTCTTAAGCGGTGGAGTATTCCAAAACCAAATAATTCTTCACAAAACTGTTGAAAGCTTGACTAAAAGAGGGCTCATGGTCTATCATCATAAAGAAGTTCCAACAAACGATCAGGGTATAGCTGTGGGGCAGCTTTTGATATGCGCGGAAAAGATAAGGAAAGGAGCTGTTTAGAATATGTGTCTCGCTGTACCACATAGAATAGTAAGAGTGGATGGAAACGAAGCTATCGCCGAGATAGGAAGTATTAAGAAGAAGGTCCGTTTGGACCTTCTTGAAGATGTAAGGATTGGGGATTATGTGCTGATCCATGCGGGCTTCGCGATAGAAAAGCTTAGCGTGGAAGAAGCAGAAGATATTCTTGACGCTTGGAAGGAGATCGAGGAAGCCCAAAATGAGGGATAGGAATGAGAGCTATACCTCTTAAGCTTATAGAGGACTTGAGGAATTTAAACGTCTCACGCCCTCTTCGGTTCATGGAGGTCTGTGGAACTCATACGGTAAACATATGCAGATTCGGGCTAAGGAGTATATTTCCCAAAAACGTCGAGCTAAGAAGCGGTCCTGGATGCCCCGTTTGCGTCACACCCGCTTCCGCTATAAAGATAGGCGTTGATCTGGCATTGAGCTTTGAGAAAACGATAGTGTTAACCTACGGAGATATGATGAAGGTTCCCGGGCCAACAATGACCCTCGCAGATGCAAAGGCTCGGGGAGGACGGATTTTAAGCGTATATAGCGTAGTTGAAGCCATCGACTTGGCAGAGAAGGAGAGAGATTTTAAGATAGTGTTCCTTGGGGTGGGGTTTGAAACCACAGCACCATCAAGCGCATGGGCGATAAAGGAAGCCAAGAGGAGGAATCTTAAAAATTTCTTCCTCGCCTCCTTTCATAAGCTTATACCCCCTGCTCTTGAAATTTTAGCCTCTGAGAGAACCTTAGATGGCTTTCTTTGCCCAGGGCACGTAAGCACCATAATAGGGTTAAAGCCTTACGAGGAGATATCGAAAAGACACAAAATACCATGTGTTATATCCGGATTCGAAGCGGAAGACATAATCATAGCGATGCTTAAGCTCATAGAGATGGCAGAGAAGAAAGAGTATATGGCCTTTAACGCTTACAAAAGAGCGGTTAAAGAAAAGGGTAATATTAAAGCCCAGGAGCTACTAAAAGAGGTCTTTGAGGAAGAAGACACTGAGTGGAGAGGGTTAGGTATAATCCCCAAAAGCGGCCTTAAGATAAAAGAAGAGTTCTCAGATTTTGATGCCAAAATAGCCTTCAAGATAAAAGATGAAAGCGTCAAGGATATCCCGGGGTGTAAGTGCGGAGAGGTCCTTAAAGGGCAGATATACCCCTACGAATGCCCCCTGTTTGGGAATTCTTGCACTCCGGAACAGCCTGTAGGCCCCTGTATGATATCAAGTGAGGGAAGCTGTGCAGCCTATTATAGATATGGAGGTTTAATAGAACCATGATCAAGCTGGATCACGGGAGCGGTGGAGAAAAAACAAGGGAGATAATTGAAAGGCTTTTTCTACCAGCCTTTAGAAATCCTATCTTGGAACGCTTAGAAGATAGCGGAAGGATGAATGGTCTTGCTTTAACGATAGATGGTTATACCGTGAAGCCGATCTTCTTCAGAGGTGGTGATATAGGAAAGCTATCCATCACCGGAACGGTAAACGACCTTGCTGTATCAGGAGCTAAGCCGAAGGCCATCGCCGTCTCCATAATAGTGGAAGATGGCTTCTCTGAAGAGAAGCTCGAGAGGATTATATCCTCTATGGCAAAGGTCTCAAGGGAGGTTAACGCTCCGATAATAACTGGAGATTTCAAGGTTGTTAATAAGGGTGAAGTTGACGAGATATTCATAATCACAAGCGGTTTGGGAGAGATATTTTACCCCCAGCTTGGAGCAGAATACGTATCCGCTGGAGATAAGATATTGGTCAGTGGCCCCTTAGGCGATCACTCTCTTGCTGTGATGGGAGAAAGATATGATGTAGAGCTACCTGAAGGCTTCGAAAGCGATTGCGCCCCAGTATTAGATCTCGTGGAGGCCATCACAAGGATAGGTGGCGTAAAGTGGATGAGAGACCCAACGCGGGGAGGCTTAGCAGCTACACTAAATGAGCTCGCTAAAGCCACGGGAAAGGAGATAATAATAGACGAAGAAGCTGTTCCATTCAGAAAAGAGGTACTCGACTTCTGCGAGATATTCGGCTTCGACCCCTATCACCTGGCTTCTGAGGGGAGATTCATCGCAGTAGTGGATAGAGAAATGGTGGATGAGGTCTTAAAGATCATTAAAAAGCACCCCGGAGGGGAACTCTTTAAGGTAATAGGAGAAATCAGCCAAAATGAGAAAAGCAGAGTAATAGTTAAGACTCGCTTTGGAGGGTTAAGGCTTCTTGATCCACCAAGAGGTGAGCTTCTACCAAGAATATGCTAAGGAAGGGAGGGATATCATGTATACCATATTGAAAAGTAAAGCATTAGCTCCAAACATTTACGAGTTCACCATAAGAGCTCCCCTTGTCGCCAAAAATGCAAAAGCTGGGCAATTCGTCATAGTGAGGATTCACGAGAAGGGAGAGCGCATTCCCTTAACCATAGCTGACTTCGACAAAAACGAGGGAACGATAACCATCGTATTTCAGGTGGTTGGTAAGACAACGCATGAGTTATCAACCTTGAAAGAAGGAGACAGCTTAAAAGATTTCGTAGGTCCCTTNGGAAACCCATCTGAAATAGAAAGGCTCGGTAGCGTTCTTGTGGTTGGCGGTGGAGTAGGAATAGCTCCCATATTCCCAATAGCTCGCGCGCTAAAGGAATCTGGAAACCATGTAATAGGTATAATAGGGGCAAGAAGCTCCGATCTCCTCTTTTGGGAAGATAAGGTTAAAGAGGTATGCGATGAACTTATAGTATGCACCGATCGATGGAAGCAAGGGGGTTAAGGGGTTCGTAACCCAAGCGATGGAAATGGTATTCAAAGAGAAAAGCGATATAAAAAGATGCTGGGCCATAGGCCCCTTAATAATGATGAAGTTCGCCACCCAAGTTGCTAAGAAATACAATGTTCCCATAACCGTTTCCTTAAATCCGATAATGGTAGATGGAACAGGAATGTGCGGAGCTTGCAGATGTACTGTAGGGGGGAAAACCCTCTTCGCTTGCTCTCACGGACCGGAATTCGACGGCACACTCGTAGACTTCGATGAACTCATAAAGAGAGGAGAGAGGTTTAAAGAGGAAGAAAAAATAGCCTGGGAGCGCTACAAGAGCATGAAGGGGGGAGCTTAAAATGGCTAAGGTTAGAAAAACTAAAGTGCCGATGAAAGAGCAACCGGTTGAAGAGAGAATAAGGAACTTCAATGAGGTTCCCTTAGGTTATACACCAGAGGAAGCAATGGAAGAAGCAAGTAGGTGTTTAGGCTGTAAGGATGCCCCTTGCGTGAAGGGATGCCCCGTTGGGATAAATATTCCCAACTTTATAAAGGAAATCAAGGAAGGCAACTTCAAGAAAGCCATCGAGATAATAAAGCAAGACAACTCCCTCCCAGCTATATGCGGAAGGGTCTGTCCACAGGAAGATCAGTGCGAAAAGGAGTGTAGGCTTAACAAGATAGGGGAACCAGTAGCAATAGGAAGGCTTGAGCGATTTGTCGCTGATTGGGAAGCGGAACAAGGTATAGAGAGACCAAACCTACCACCTAAGAAGGGGATAAAGGTAGCGGTAATAGGCTCAGGTCCTGCAGGATTAACAGCAGCTGGAGAGTTAGCTAAGATGGGCTACGATGTAACCATATTTGAAGCCCTTCACGACACCGGCGGAGTATTAAGATACGGTATACCTGAGTTCCGCTTACCCAAGAGGATAATAGACCGGGAAGTGGAATATATAANGATGCTAGGAGTTAAGATAGAGGTCAATGCTATAGTAGGGAAAACCATAACCATAGAGCAGATATGGAACGATGGCTTTCAAGCTATGTTTATAGGAACTGGTGCCGGCCTTCCTAAGTTCATGAACATCTCTGGAGAAAACCTAAACGGCATTTACTCTGCCAACGAGTTCTTGACAAGGGTAAACCTAATGAAGGCCTATCTCTTCCCAGAGTATGACACACCAATAAAGGTAGGGAAAAGGGTCGCGGTAATAGGCGGAGGCAACGTTGCGATGGATTCTGTAAGAACAGCGAAAAGATTAGGAGCAGAACAGGCGATGATCATATATAGGAGAACGGAGAAGGAGATGCCCGCTAGAATAGAGGAGATAGAAAGAGCAAAGGAGGAAGGCATAATATTCCACTTCTTAACCAACCCCGTCAGATATATAGGAGATGAAAAGGGCAACGTAGTAGCCGTGGAGTGCATAAGGATGGAGTTAGGTGAACCTGATGCAAGTGGAAGGAGAAGCCCCGTCCCCATACCGAACTCAGAGTTCACCATGGAGGTGGATACGGTTGTAGTCGCCATTGGAACAGGTCCCAATCCCGTCCTATTACAAGCCTTTCCGGAGTTAAAGCTTAATAAATGGGGGTATATAGAGGCTGACCCAGAAACCGGTGCCACTTCTGTTCCAGGAGTATATGCTGGAGGGGACATCGTAACAGGAGCTGCAACTGTGATATCAGCGATGGGGGCAGGCAAAAGATCTGCGAAGGCCATAGACGAATACTCTCCAAAAAAAGTTAAAAAGGGGGCATCTAGTAAATGCCCCCTTTTATTACCCTTAACGCTTTGAGCTCTGGTATAGCCTTCTTGCCTTCATCCTTCCGTACTTCTTTCTCTCCTTCATGCGCGGATCTCTCGTGAGGAAGCCTTCTTTCTTCAAAGCAGGCTTAATCTCTGGATCATACTGCAAAAGGGCGCGCGCTATGCCCAACCTTATAGCCCCTGCTTGACCAGAAAGCCCTCCACCTCTAACGTTAACATAGATATCGAACTCTCTCTCCTTACCTAACGCCTTCAAGGGCTCAAGAGCATGTATCCTCCAAGCTTCTCTTGGAAAGTATTCATCCAAGCTCTTCCCGTTGACTACTATGTTGCCCTCTCCTGGCTTCATCCAAACGCGAGCTATCGCAGTCTTTCTTCTTCCTGTCCCATAATAAATCCACTTGTTCTCCAAACCTTATCTCCCTCCTTATAGATCCAGTTCCAGAGGTTCGGGCTTTTGAGGCTGATGAGGGTGTTCCTCCCCCCGATAAACCTTAAGCTTCTTAAACATCTTCCTACCCAATCTGTTTTTCGGAAGCATTCCCCAAACGGTTCTCTCTATTATCCTTTCCGGAGCCTTTTGGAGCATCTTCTCATAGGTGGTCACCTTAAGGCCACCCGGATAACCCGAATAACTATAAAGCTCCTTCTTTGTGAGCTTCTGCCCCGTAAGCTTTATCTTCTCAGCGTTTATAACGATAACGTAATCGCCTGTATCAAGATGAGGCGTATATATAGCTTTATGTTTTCCCCTCAAGATATAAGCTATCTTCGCTGCCAATCTCCCCAAGGGCTTATCCGTAGCATCGATTATGAACCACCTTCTCTCTATCTCCTTCGGCCTAGGTATGTATGTTTTGTTTCCTAGCATCTTTATCTCCTCCCTAAAACATCTCTTTTCTTTTAGGCACGCTCCTAATTTTAATATACCCCCATCACTTTGTCAAGAAAGCAACGCTCCTTGTCCTACAAATACCCTGCCTTTTATCAAAAGAAAGATTTAAAGAGCTGACCAAAAACTTCAAGGTGAGGGCCTTGAAAAAAACAAGGAAAAGTTATATAATATAGATTGCGAGCCGGAGTGGTGGAATTGGAAGACACGCTGTCTTGAGGGGGCAGTGGGTTTTTCACCCGTGCGGGTTCAAATCCCGCCTCCGGCACCATAAGAAGGATTAAAAAGCCTCAGCCCTGTAGAAGGCTGAGGCTTTCAGTTTATATGGTAACTTCCTCACCCGGCCTCAAAAGAATCGGAGTGACCCCTAAGGCTTTAGCCCCATCAGCGAACTTCTCAGGATCTGCCTCAATCAATGGCCAGGTCTTATAGTGCATAGGAATCACCTTTTTGGGCTTTATGAGCTCAACCGCCTTCAAGGCATCATCTAAATCCATAGTAAAGTTTCCACCTATAGGAAGAAGGGCCAAGTCAATACCCTCGTCCCTAAGTAGCATCATGTCTGCTACAAGTCCCGTATCACCAGCATGATAAACCTTTTTCCCCTCAACGGTTATTAAGAACCCACAAGGGTTCCCACCATAAAGGAGCTTATCACCCTCAGCTATTCCAGAGCCATGAGAAGCTGGTACAAGCTTCACCTTACCAAATGAAAAGGAAGCTCTTCCACCAACGTGCATAGGGTGGACCTTAGCCCCTTTAGAGGCACAATAGTTAGCTAACTCAAAAACAGTTACTATCGTAGCTTTAGTCCTATTTGCTATATCTATGGCATCCCCTAGGTGATCACCGTGCCCGTGGGTTACGAAGATATAATTAACATCTTTGAAGTCCTCGGGTTTAGCCGTAGCTTGAGGGTTATTGGTCAAGAAGGGATCGATGAGAGCTTTAAGTCCCTCACCTTCAATATAAAACGCAGCATGCCCCAGAAATCTAACCTTCACCATCCAGCACACCCCCTCCTATATTACAAGTGGCAAGATTATCTTTATATATCTAAGCCCCTTAAGAGCATGATCATCTCTGCCCGAGAAAGCCGGTAGAAAGCGCCACTCAGAGTCACCATCAAACTTAACCATAACCAAGCTCCTCCTTAAAAGAAGCTTCTGCCACTCCTTAGCTCTTATAGCTACAGGATTCCAGTTAGGCAGGATAGTCTCATAGAAAAGCGGATAGCTACCAGGTTCAGCATCTACTATCATCCACTGCGTTAGTCCCCAAGCCAGCTTAATCATCTCTGGACTTAAGGAGTGTCTGTAGGGAATTATCTGAAAGCCACCCATCTCCCCCAAAGGAGAGGTTGATACACATATAACCCCAGGATGATTAGCTCTAACTCTCCCTACCCCAGTATATTCGCTTCCAAGAAACCTCCCAACACCCTCAACAGGCTTTATAACCTTACCCACAACCCTTTCCACGCCGCTTAAATGCACAGCAATTATTTTCCCACCTACTTTGTTCTCAAAGATTAGCTCCTCCACATCGCATCTATCTTTTAAAACTTTTATTTTGAGCTCCCTTGGGATTCCCTTGGATGGCTCACAGGAGACCTCACTTCCAACAAAGGGAGAGTACCCTCCCCCAAAAATGCTTTCCTGGGTACGAATATCAGTCAATATAGAGCTTCCCGGACTAGCCCCAGAAGAAACGACCCCTTTAGGAAGGATGCTCAAAAGTCCCTCTTCCTTAAGTATATGTATAGCGTTAACCGCGGAAGCGACAACTTCATTCACCCTCCCCCATTGAGACGCGGTGAAGGGAGATTTATTAAACTCAACGGCTGGAGCAACCACGCTACCGCACCTTATCCACTCTCCCGCTTCAAGGAGCTTGACCTCTCCCCCATTCCTGTTTTCAACATATATGACAAAGGACACAACGCCCAGCGCGTAACCTTGCATAAAAACAAGGAACGCTATCAGAGCCACCGCTAAACCACTAAAGTATAAACCCTTATCCATCCTCATAGGTTGACCTTCAAAACCCTCACTTCAGGGGCTGGAAAGTACTAATTATCGAGTTAAACGTATCTAAGAAGCGCTGATAGTCTTTAAGCGAAGCCTCCAAATTAAGCACGTAGGCTAAGTTCTTAGAAACGTAGTAGTATTGCTCAGCATACAGTGGAATCTGCTCACCTGTGGGACTACTTACATAAGCAGAAAAAACCCTTTTGATGAAATACCTTCCATTTATATTAAGCAAGTTCTCAGAGTACTTCCTATAACCGGGGAATCTAGATAGGGAGTTAGTCTCAACAGCAATAGCATATGCTTGGAGGGAATAACCCAACGGTATGTTTTCCACAATCACGGAAAAATCCGCAACTATTATACTGTTTTCAACATATACACAATTAACATAAGGAACTCCAACAGGCACATTAGAATTAGCCATGGGATTATATGTCCAGCCAGGGGGAATGCCTATACTGAAGTACCCCTTCGGATCCGTATATGTAGTCCATGCTTGAAGCTCTGGCATAGGCTGAGGCGTTGGGGTGGG
>Ga0065718_1001634_pt1 | contig 46052 bp, 66 predicted proteins | sample GBSCel77sediment_2_FD_59105 | JGI IMG/M metagenome (GOLD analysis project Ga0065718, IMG submission 59105) | Hot spring sediment microbial communities from Great Boiling Spring, Nevada - cellulolytic enrichment CS 77C v3 (version 3) | ecosystem: Environmental > Aquatic > Thermal springs > Hot...
TTGGAGATGAAATTAATATAAAGGTTGAGCAAGGTTATGAGATTAAGAGACCTTCTCTGATTTTTCTAAGGGCTCGTGGTGGAGATAAAATGGAGATTTGGATTGGAGGTAAAGTAATATTGATTGCTAAGGGCATTTTTGTGTAAGATTTTAGTCAAATTGCTTTTTCTAATTTTGAGAAAATGTGGTAAAATTAACCTTCGGGAGCTTTCATGAAAGGAGGGGTAGCTTAAGTGGGATCTTATATAGCTACGATGATATTATCCTATCTGTTTTATCTTTTTTTAACCATGGGTAGCGGGAACATCGGTCTGTGGAGCTCAAGCGAGCTCTTGGTGGGAATTCCCGTTGCTGTAATAGCTGGTTTGGCTGGTGGCAGGATTTTTGGTGAGTATATTCCATCTTCTCTCTTAAATCCTTACCGCTGGTGCTTGTTCATTTACTACCTATTCGTTCCCTTTTTCACAGCGATGGCCAAGGCTAATATAGATGTGGCTATGAGGGTTATCACGGGGAAGATCAACCCCGGTATAGTCAAGATTAAAACTGGCTTAAAGAAGGACATGGCTTTGACGTTTCTCGCTAACTCTATAACTTTGACGCCTGGGACTTTAAGCGTTGATGTGGATGAGGAAGAAAATGACCTATATGTTCACTGGATCGATGTGAAAGATGTTACACCAGAACCTAGGGATGTGTGTGGAGATTTTCCTGAGTGGGCGAGGAGGATCGTGGAATGATGGATATGTCAGGTTGGTTTATGGCGACCGGAGTTCTTCTGGTAATATTTGGTTTTTTGGCTATAGGAAGGACTGCTTTGGGTCCAACGGTACCTGATAGAGTTGTAGGTTTGGATACCCTTAACACCTACATAGTGGCTGCCATGATTGTTTTCGGTGCTGCCTACGATTCCGTCATATATGTTGATATTGCAATAGTTTATGCGCTTCTTTCCTTCATAGCTACTCTGTTTATAGCTCGTTACCTTGAAAGGGGGCTTTAAGATATGTCTGGTCTAATTGCGCTATTTTTGGTGATTGGCATAGCTTTCAACTGTCTTGGCGCCATAGCGTTGTATAGGTTTCCTGACGTTTACACTCGTCTTCACGGGGCTACCAAGGCCACCACTTTTGGTTCCATCTTCACCTCTCTGGGAGTGATAGCCTATGGGTTTACGAAATGGGCATACACTGGAGAAGCAAGGTTCTGCGTTTTGGCCATTCACGCTATAGTTGCACTGATAGCACTTCTTCTTACGAATCCTACGGGAGCTCATGCTATCGCAAAAGCTGCTCATAGAAGCGGTGTCATGCCTAAGAGAGCGGTGGTTGATAGATTGGCTGAGAGGGAAGGGAAGTGGTGATGATGGAATATTGGGCTCACTTTTTCACGCTTATAGTTTTGGTTGTTGGGGCCTATCTTGCGGTTTTTCTAAGAAGCCTTATCGCTTCCGTTATAGCTTTATCTGCTATGAGTCTTGCTCTTTCACTGGAATTTTACCTTCTTCATGCTCCTGACGTGGCTATAGCTGAAGCTGGTATAGGTGCGGGTTTAACCACGGCTATATTTATATTTGCCTTAAGAGGCATCAGGAGGGATTAAGGCATGGGAAGAGCCTTGAAGTGGGTAAGTTTTATCTTTTTCTCTCTCATCTTGATATGGGGTTTGGTTAATATCCACCCCTTTGGGGAGCCTTTGCAAACTGATATGGATGAGTACTTTATCAATAACGCTCAAAAGGAAGCTGCTGCTAACAACGTTGTTACCTCTATAGTGTTTGACTACCGTGGTTTTGATACCCTTGGGGAGGCCACGGTTCTCTTTACTGCAGTTATAGGAGTGACCGCTGTTTTCAGGGGAGTGATGAAGAAGTGAGAATGTCTAAGATAGTTAGGACGATAACTGCTCTATTGTTCTGGGCTGTTTTGGTCTTTGGGTTCTATATTGTCATACACGGACACCTAACGCCAGGCGGAGGTTTTCAGGGAGGAGCTGTTATAGCCTCTTCTACAGCTCTTTTCTTAATAGCCTTTTCTAAAGATGAGTTTTTGTAGGAAATATAAAGATGTTTTTCTTTTCGGTTGCAGAAAGCGGTGGGCTTTTGCTATTTATATCCATAGCTTTCCTTGGAATAGGAGCTACTTTCTTCTATAACTTCATGGCTAACTCAGGTGGGATTTTTTGGAAGCCCTACCCCTATAGGTATAAATGACGGAGATCTAAATACCGCTGGAACTCTNCCCCCTATGAATATAGCTGTGGGTCTCGAGGTATTTGGAGGGTTAAGTTTGATACTTTTATTTATGTTTCTTGGAGCTTACTTAAAACCCTTTAGTAAGGAAAGCGAGGTGCATGAGGAGTGACTTATATGCCCTTTGTTGTTGTAGGTGTTATGTTGGCGCTCGGACTCTATGCGATTCTGTTTAGTAAGAACTTGATAAAGATNGCGATAGGATTATCTATAGTGGAGTCCGCAGTCAACCTCTTCTTAATAACGCTTGGGTATGTTAAGGGGGCGGTAGCTCCTATCTATACGATGGCTCCTGCTGGTAAGAAGATGGTTCTTCCAACGCCACAGGCGTTAACCTTAACCGCTATAGTTATAGGGCTTGCTACTACCGCTATGCTCTTAAGCCTTATAGTTATGGCTTATAAGCACTATGGAACCTTGGATATAAGGGAGTTAAGAAGACTGAGAGGGTGATGATTATGGAGCATTTACCTATTTTAGTGGTTGCTGTACCTCTTTTTGTGGCCTTTGCGATTCCATTGATCGATAAGGTTGGAGGAGGTAGGTACGCTAAGGAGGGTGTAACCGTTGGATCTTTGCTCTTCTCTCTAATAGGTATGATACTTCTCCTTAAGAGGGTTGCTGCTTTAGGTCCCCAGGTTTACGTTTTTGGTGCTGCGCTTCCCACCCTGACGCTGCCTACAGGTATGAAGGTTCCAATTAGGATAATGTTTGAAGTTGATGGAATGAGCGCTTTCATGGCGCTCTCTGGGAGCATCGCAGCTTTAGCTGCGGCTATATATTCCATAGCCTATCTGAAAGATGAAACTGGAAAGGATAGATTCTATGTTCTTTTCCTTCTGCTGGTTGTTGGTATGCTTGGGATGGAGCTAACAGGTGATATATTTAACTTCTTCGTTTTTCTTGAGATTTCATCGATAGCTTCCGCTGCTTTGGTGGCCTTCAGGTATTACAAGGCGGAGTCGATTGAGGCTGCTATAAAGTACATGGTCGTAGGGAGCTTATCCGCTTTATTCGTTCTTATAGCTGTTGGTTTCCTTTATGGCAAGTATGACGCTCTTAACTTCGCCGCTATCGCTAAAAGGATGGAGTTTTCATGGGCGGATAAGATTGCTTTGGCTTTGCTTGTGGTTTCCCTGGCTTTAAAGTGTGGTGCTGTTCCGCTTCATATGTGGCTTCCCGACGCTTACGCTGAGGCTCCAGCTTCCGTCACTGCTCTTTTAGTTAGTGTGAGTCAGGCAAGCCTTTACGGGCTGTTCAGGGTTTGCTTTAGCTTGTTCGGGGTGAAGATGTCGACCTTGACAGTTGGTTGGATAGTCATAATTTTTGGAGTGCTTTCAATGTTTATAGGTGTTACAATGGCGTTGGTTCAGAAAGAAATAAAGAGGTTGATGGCCTTTCACGCTATATCGCAGACAGGGTATATGTTGTTGGGAGTCGGCGTTGGGCTCGCTGTACTTGGTAACCCCTTTGACTTGAAGAGCTATGGACTTATGGCCATGAAGGGTGGCATATTTCACATTATAAATCACGCGATGTATAAGGGACTGCTCTTCCTAACGGCAGGTGCCGTTTTTTATAGAGCAGGGACGAGAGATTTAAATAAGCTTGGAGGATTGGCTCATAATATGCCTTGGACCACTGTTTACTTCATAATTGGGGCAGCGGCTATAGCAGGTTTACCTCCCTTCAACGGTTTCGCTTCCAAGCTTATGATATACGAGTCTGTTTATAAATTTAATCCCATCCTTTCAATCATGGCTATGATAGTAAGCGTTTTGACGCTTGCTTCCTTCGTTAAGATATTCCAAAGCGCCTTTTTGGGCCCTCAGCTACCTGAGTATAAGGATATTAAGGAAGCTCCCATGAGTATGCTTGTAGGCATGGGGATTCTTGCCTTCGTGGTGGTTTTCTTCGGTCTCTTCCCTGAGCTTATAGTTAGAACTATAGTTGATCCGGCAGCCAAGGCTTTAGTTGATCAAGCTTCCTACATTTCCAAAGTGATGGGAGGGATGTAATTATGACGCTTCTATATACAGGTCAGGGGTTNTGGGACCCAATAGCCTGGCTTTTTGGTACAGCTTTTGCGTCGATCTTGGTTTATTGGATATGGAGTAAGGGTAGAGGAGATTATAAGAAGGGAACTGAACAGGTAAAGCCCTTTCTTTGCGGCAATCCTGAACCTGGAAAGAGTGAGATTCATGTTAGGGCTAGCAACATATATTGGGGTTTCGTTGAGGTCTTTGAAGGGTTATTATGAGCCCTTGATAGGGATGCATACGGGAGAGCTTTCCGATTACGTGGGGTGGTTCATAGGGGGTTTGGCTCTTTTAACCTTTGTTATCTTGGTAGTCTAAAGGAGGGGTAATGGTGATAAATAAGTATTTCCATAAAGCTCTTTGGGTATTTCACTTTAATAGCGGTTCCTGTAACGGCTGTGATATAGAGATATTAGCAGCCTTAATGCCTCGCCATGATCCTGAAAGGTTCGGTATAAAGCTCGTTGGATCACCTCGCCATGCTGATGTTCTAGTTGTTACAGGACCTGTGACTCGGCTGATGGCTGATAAGTTAAAGAGGATATACGAGCAAATTCCTGATCCTAAGGTTGTTATGGTTGTTGGGGGGTGTGGTTCTACAGGAGGAGTATTTTACGAATCCTATAACATACCTGGTCCCGTAGACAAAATTATTCCTGTTGATGTTTATGTTCCTGGTTGTCCCCCTCGCCCTGAGGCTATAGTTTATGGTGTTGCTAAGGCTTGGGTGAAGCTTGAGAAACTGCGTAAGGGTGAGGAGGTGGTGGTTCAAAGATGAGAATCTTAGATGTTCAAGAGATGATGTCCTTCTTTAAGGAAAAACTTGGAGAGAACCTAATTAGCTGTGAGTTAAGGAGCTGGACCGCTGGTCTTAAGAAGGTAGAGTGTAAGGAGATATGGTTAGAGATAAAGCCAAACGTGTTACCAGACTTCGTTAAGCTTCTGAAGGAGCTCGATGAAGCTCCTCATTCCTTAGTTGCTTCTGCTGAGGATCTCGGTGATGATATAGCAGTTATCTATCATCTTTCCGTATATAGTGGAGAGTTTAATAGGGAAATACAGATTAANGTTAGAGTTAAAGTGCCGAAGAGCGATCCTAGGTTGCCTTCTATAAGTCATCTTATTCCAGGGGCGTTGATAACTGAGCAGGAGAAGGAGGAGATGATCGGTGTGATTTATGAAGATCTTCCGGAAAGAAGGCATGTGTTCATCGCTGACGACTTCCCGCGTGATATCTATCCCTGGAGAAAAGATGAGAAAGGACCTCAGTCCTTGATAAGAAAGGTTAACGAGTGAGGTGAATTTTAGAAATGGCAGAGATAAGCTATGGATATAGCGTTCCTATAGGGCCTATACACCCTGCCCTTAAGGAACCCATCGAGTTCGTCTTTGATATAGAGGGGGAAAAGGTTAAGGGAGTCAAGATATATGCTGGGCATGCTCATAGAGGAATAGAGTGGATGGGAATGAGGAGGAANCCCATCCAGAATCTCTATCTTGCTGAAAGGATATGTGGGATATGCTCTGTAACTCATGCTTTGGCTTTGGCTTTGGCTGTTGAGAGAGCGCTTAATATAGAAGTCCCGCCAAGGGCTCAGTATATAAGACTTATCGTTGCCGAGCTTGAGAGGATTCACTCTCATTTACTTTGGGCTGGTGTTGCGGCGCATGAGGTGGGGTTTGATTCCGCTTTCATGCTTTTATGGAAGGTTAGAGAAAACGTAATGGATCTTCTGGAAAAGCTCACTGGAAATAGAGTGAATTACGCTATAATTCAGATAGGCGGCGTCAGAAGAGATATAACTGAGGAACTTCGTCACGAGATATGGAAGTCCCTCGATTATTATAGGACCCTTTCTGAGAGGATAAAGGTTCTGCTGCTTGAGGATCCTACCTTTACTCTGAGGACAAGGGATGTAGGAGTACTTACTAAGGAGGATGCTCTATCCCTTTGTGCAGTTGGTCCAACCGCAAGGGCTTCAGGTGTACCTAAGGACGTCCGTCAGGATCAGCCTTACATAGCTTATGCGGATATAGGGGTTAAGGCCATAACACCTGATCTTTACACCGGTGAAGTGAAGGGAGATGTTTATGATAGAACCGTGGTGCGTCTGCTTGAGATAGACCAGTCTATAGACCTGATAGATAAGGCTTTGACCAATATGCCCGATGGTGAGATAGTTTATGAGAAGAACCTCGTTAAGCTTCTCGCTCTCATAAAGAAAGGAGAAGGGGAAGGCGTGGGTAGACATGAAGCTCCTCGGGGAGAGGATGTCCACTATGTTAAGTTCGTTCCTGGAAGTGAGAATCTCGCCGTTTGGAAGGTGAGAGCTCCAACCTATTCCAATCTCCTTCCTTGGGTCCCGATGTTTAAAGATGCCGAAGTGGCTGACATACCTATAATAGTGGCATCAACGGATCCATGCATGTCCTGCCTTAACAGGGCAACGTTAGTCTACCCCTCCGGTCGAAAAGAGGTATTAACTCATGAGGAGCTTCACAAGTTAAGCGTCGAAAAAACGAGGAGGTTGAGCAGGAGATGATTTTCCTTAAGCTTATCCTTACCGTATTTCTTTCAGCCTGGGTTATGTTTATTGGGTTGCTCTATAAAGGTATAGATAGGAAGATCGCAGCTCGCCTTCAGGCGAGGTTTGGTCCACCTATAATCCAGCCCTTTTATGACGTTATAAAGTTACTTCAGAAGGAGAACATCGTGCCCGAGAATGCCGTTCCATGGATATTTAACGGGGCTCCATGGTTAGCGTTGCTCGCTTCCATAAGCCTCTTTTTCTATCAACCTATGGGAAGCTTGCCACCGATTTTAGGCGATAGAGGGGATATAATCCTCATCCTTTACGTGTTTACCGTTGCTGCTATAGCGATAGTGGCTGGAGGGTTCGCGTCTGGGTCTCCCTTTGCGACTGTTGGAGCTCAAAGAGAGATGGTGCTGCTTATGAGTTATGAGTTTCCTTTAGCCACTGCTATAATAGCCTTGGCCTGGTATTACTCCAAGACCTTTTCCGACCTTCCAGCTTTTTCACTTTATACCTATGTTCTTAAGCCTATCTGGTCTCATGTTGGGCCACTTGGTTTTCTTGGAATGCTACTTATAATGCTGACTATTCTCGTTGTGGCTCCCGCTGAGCTTGGTAAGATACCTTTTGATATAGCTGAGGCGGAGACTGAAATAGCTGAGGGGGTTATGGTTGAGTATTCTGGTAAGAATTACGCTCTTTTCTACATAGCTGATGGAGTTAAAACATTAGCGATGACTGCTTTGGTGGTTAACATGTTTTTCCCTTGGAACCTCTCCTCCTTCTTTGGGCTTTCTGGGGGTTGGTGCTTACCTTCTTGATTTCATCTTCTTCTGGGTTAAGGTTTTAGCTCTGCTTCTTATCTCTGTTACGCTGGTTAGAGTAGCCTTTGCTAGGCTAAAGGTGGATCAGATAGCGAGGTTTTACTGGTTTCCTTTGCTTTTAACGAGCATGGTTGGTTTGCTTTTGGTAGTTTGTGATAAGTTGGTTTAAATTCGTTGGAGGAGGTGCTTTAAAGGGTATGGCGACTCCTATGATAGTTGAGCTGTTTAAGCAGCTTTTTGGTGGTCCCGAGACGAACCTCTTCCCCGCGAAATATGCGCCCGATTCTATAATCGAATTTTTGGAGGCCGTTGGTAGGGGAGAGGTGAAGATAAATCCGCCAATTGAAACGCCTCCAGACTATAGAGGAAAGATCGTCTATGAGAGGGATAAGTGTATAGGGTGCAGACAGTGTATTAGAGTTTGTCCGGCAAATGCTATAGAGTTCATTCCAGANGAGAAGAAGATTAAGATCTACGTTTCGAGATGTACTTTTTGTCTCTCAGTGTAATGACATTTGCCCTGTCAAATGTCTTCACATGAGTCCAGAGTTTCTTTTGGCAGACTATAGATAAATATTCGGAATCTCTTATAGTGAAGTGATTTCATTTAAATCTTCTTCTTGCGTTAGGATCCCTAGCAGCCTTTTGGCAGATAAAACTACCTCTTCAGATATAGGACAACCCAAGGCAATTGCCTTGGGTTGTATTCCTATAAAGAGGATTTTCCCCACGTCACTTTCAAGGGTTTCTATTAAAAATGCTAAGGATAGCGTGTGGGTTGAAAAGTATGTGAGCTTTGGGATCTTTTCTCTTGGGATCAGCCTGATCTCACCAGGAGAAAGCCCCATTTCGGTTGCGTCTACTATGACGAGAAGGTCAGGTTTCTCCCTTTTTATCAGCGATAAGAAGTTTTCTGGGGCTGTTCCTGCGTTGATTCCTATCCAGTTATTCTTTCCATTTATTTTTTTCGCTATCCATGGGCCAATGGAATCGTCTCCTAAGAGCTCGTTTCCTATACCTAGTAATACCTTTTTCATCAGGTTTTATAGCCCTCCTTTTGCATGAATATGGATAGGAGAGGTATCTTTTCCGGTGCACTCCTTATGATGATAGGAACCTTCATAAGTAGGCTTTTAGGCCTCCTAAGGGAAAGCATCATGGCCTTTCTCTTTGGAGCCTCTCCTCAATACGATGCATTTCTCATAGCCTTTCTTGTTCCAAATCTTTTAAGACAGTTGCTTGCTGAAGGAGCTTTGAGTTCCTCCTTTGTACCCGTATTTAACGAGTATCTCTTAAAAGATGGCAAGGATGAGGCTTGGAAGCTGCTAAACATGCTTTTAAATTTAATCCTATTGCTATTTGGCTTTATAATACCTTTGGGTTATTCGCTCCTTCCCTACTTAGTAAAAATCTTAGCTCCTGGTTTTTCTCGCGATACCTATGAGCTCTGTATCTCTCTTTCAAAGATAACCTTGCCATTTATACTCTTCATAAGCCTTGCAGCTTTAACCATGGGAGTGCTGAACTCCTTCGGTAACTTTTTCGTTCCCGGTGTGGCCTCTGGATTTTTCAATATATCAATTATAATATTTGCCCTTCTCTTTTACAAATCTTTTGGTATATATGCTGTTGCATTAGGTACAACAATCGGTGGAGCTTTTCAATGGCTTTTTCAACTATTTTGGTTAAGGAATCTGGGTTGGAGATACAAGATTGTCTTAGATCTTAATCACAAAGGCGTAAGAGAGATAGGAGCGATGATGGTCCCTCTTACCTTTAGTTTGGCTATAAATCAGATCCAAAATCTAGTAGATAAAATAATAGCTTCCTTGCTTTCACCGGGAGGAATTTCGGTTATAAACTATGCCTTTAGGCTCTATCAGCTTCCCTTGGGGGTTTTCGCTGTGTCCTTTTCAACGGTTGCCCTTCCGCTCCTCTCTAAGGATGTTCTTAGAGATGGAAGTAAGGGGTTGGAGGAAACCCTATCCTCGGCCTTGAGATTAGCTCTTTTCGTAGTTATCCCCGCCTCCATATTCATCCTTATCTACTCTCCAGCGTTAGTTAGCCTGCTTTTTTATAGGGGGGCCTTCTCGGAATGGGCTTTTGAGAATACCTATAGGGCCCTAATGTTTTACTCACTCGGGCTTGCCTTCTCAGCTTTGACCCATATATCCTTAAGGGCCTTCTATGCGCTTAAGGATACGAAAACCCCCGCTTTAATAGGTTTTTGGGTAGTTATCCTTAACGCTGTTTTAAACCTGATTTTTGGAAAGCTTTTTGGTCCGCCAGGCTTAGCCTTGGCTACGTCTTTTGCCTCCGCAGTTAATCTCTTCCTCTTGTGGAGAACCCTAAGATTGAGGGGTATCTATTTTGGTCTTCACAAGTTTCTTTCAAGCTTAGCCTTACCTTCACTAATCTTTCTTTCTATTTCTCTCTTTTCCTTCAACTTCCTATCTAATATCTGGGTTTCTATGCTTCTTTCCTTATTATCTTTCATACCCTATGTCATTATTTCGCGGATCCTCGGTATAGAGGAAGCTAATATCTTCATTGAAAGAATCTTTTTGCCATTTAGAAGAAGTTAGTGATCTTTATTGATTTCAGTACCCTTTGGTAGATNTGGGAGCTAATTCTCTTTTTTTAGGTTTGACAGAATCTTTGCTTAAGACTATAATTTATTCGNATTAAGCTTTAAATATATTCTTTCTGAAAGGGAGTGATAGATTTAGACCTTGGTTTAAGGGGAAAGGTGGTTATGATAACTGGAGCAGCTCAAGGTATAGGTAAGTCCTGTGCTATGGCTTTTGCTGAGGAAGGTTGCAAACTATCTTTGTGTGATATCAATGAAGAGAAACTCATCAAGACCGCTGATGAGATAAAGACTTCAAGGGGTGTTGAAGTTTTAACAGTTCGTGCTGATGTTACTAAAAAGGAGGACATCGATAAGTTCGTGGCTAAGACTGTTGAAAGCTTTGGTGGTGTAGATATTCTCGTCAACAACGCTGGGACAGCCCGGTTCAGTGATCTTATGGAGCTTTCCGAAGAGCAGATAGTTTTTAACATGGATCTTATGGTTTATGCGGTCATTCGCTTAAGTAGAGCTGTTGTTCCTTATATGCGCAAGAAGAAATGGGGTAGGATAATTAATATTTCCTCAATATTTGGTAAGCAGCCTGGTGGGCTCTTAGACTACGATACTGCGAAGGCTGCTGTGATTATGGTTACTAAGGACTTCGCTAACTATTTGGCTAAGGATGGGATACTTGTTAATGCTGTATGTCCAGGTCCCATAAGGACTCCTCTTTGGGAAGGGTCAGGTCAGTTAGGGGATCAGCTTGGTAAGATCCTGGGCTTATCCTCTTCTGAAGCCATTGAGACTTTCGCTAAGCAGAACATTCCCTTGGGTAGGTATGGTTATCCTGAGGAGATAGCTAACGTTGTGCTATTTTTGGCTTCAGAAAAAGCGAGTTACATAACTGGTCAGGCTATTAACGTGGATGGGGGTATGATTAAGGCAGCTTATATTTAAGGGGGGTGATATACTTTGTCCTTAAAGGCTGCTTTCATGTTTATAGCTCCTGGAGCAAATCCTGACAGGGATAGAACGGTGGTAAAAGGTGGAGAGGTGGAGCTTCATGTCGTGGGAGTTTCAAGCTATGAAGAGGGAGTGAAGGTGGCTAAGGAGCTTTCGGATAAGGGGATATCTTGCATAGAGCTCTGTGGTGGATTTGGTAACGAGGGTGTAGGGATGATTTCCCGTGCGCTTAGAGGCAAGGTCAGGGTTGGAGTTGTGAGGTTCGACTTGCATCCGGGTCTTAACTACAAAAGTGGGGATGATCTCTTTCTATGACGGTTTATAAGAGGTTTGCTATCGAGTTTGGAATGGGAATTGATCTTCATGGTGAGGATTACACTAAGGCTAGCGTAAAGGCGGTTAAGGATGCAATATCGCGCGTTTGCTTAAGTGGGTTAGTTGAGGTTTTGAACCTTTCCCTTGAGGATGTTTTCATAGAGGTTATACTTGGTGTTCCTAAAGGGGGTGAGGTGANGGAAGAGGATGTCATCAAAGCTTTTCCGGTAGGGAAGGTGGAGCTTAGGGTTGTTGAGGGAGGCTTGAGGGTGCCCGGGATTTTCGTCCCAATGTTTGGTGAAAGTTCAAGTATAGTGGTGGTTAACGCTTGTGTAGTGGTCAAGGTTCCCGGGTAAGCTTGCGTTGACCGTAAAAAGGGGGGGAGAAGGTCTTGGGTGAGGAGAAGCTTTGGCTTGACATGTATATCTCGATGGTTAGGATTAGGAAGTTTGAGGAGAAGGTGGTTGAGCTATTTGCTCAAGGAAAGATCCCGGGTTTCGTTCACTCCTATATAGGTGAAGAAGCTGTTGCCGTAGGGGCTTGTTCTGCCTTGGAGCCGACTGATTACATAACGAGTACTCACAGAGGGCATGGGCATCTTATAGCCAAGGGTGGAGATCTTAAGTATATGATGGCGGAGCTTTACGGTAAGAAGACGGGATATTGCAAGGGAAAGGGCGGCTCCATGCACATAGCTGATGTTGACTTAGGTATTCTCGGAGCTAACGGGATAGTTGGTGCCGGCCTTCCCATAGCTACGGGAGCTGCGTTATCAAGTTATCTTCAAAGGAATGGAAGGGTTGCGCTTTGTTTCTTCAGTGATGGTGCTTCTAATAGAGGAACATTTCATGAGAGCCTGAACATGGCTTCTATATGGAAGCTTCCTGTGGTGTTCCTGTGCGAGAACAACATGTATGGTATCTCCATGCCTCAGAGGAAAGGTATGGCCGTTGAGGACATAGCGGATAGAGCCGCTGCCTATGGTATTCCAGGTGTGGTTGTAGATGGTAACGATGTCATAGCTGTCTACGAAGCTGTTAAGGAAGCGGTGACTAGAGCTCGTGCAGGTGGAGGTCCTACTCTTATAGAGGCTAAGACGGCGCGTTGGAGAGGACATTTTGAGGGAGATCCTCAGATATATAGAACACCTGAGGAGATTGAGGATTGGAAGAAAAAATGTCCCATAATGAGATTTCAGGAAAAGCTTATAAAGATGGGCATATTAGACGAGGCTAAGATAAGGGAAATAGAGAGCATGATAGCTAGGGAAGTGGAAGAAGCGGTAAGGTTCGCTGAAGAGAGCCCATACCCTGAACCAGAAGAAGCGCTTGAGGATGTTTACGCTTAGGGGGTGTCTGGGATGAGAGAAATTACTTATGCGGAAGCTATAAGGGAAGCTTTAAGGGAGGGAAATGAAGCGTGACGAGAGGGTTTACGATCATAGGGGGAAGATGTGGGTAGGTTTGGAGGGTGCTTTGGAGTTACCAAAGGATTATGGGAGGAGTTTGGAGATGATAGGGTTAAAGATACCCCCATAAGTGAGACAGCTATAATTGGTTCTAGCGTTGGGGCAGCTGCGACAGGGATGAGACCTGTAGCTGAGATAATGTTTTGTGATTTTATGGGTGTGGCTATGGATGAGATAACAAATCAAGCTGCCAAGATGAGGTATATGTTCGGTGGTAAGGTTAAGTTGCCAATGGTTATAAGGACTCCTGTGGGTGGTGGACTTTGTGCTGCAGCTCAGCACTCTCAAAGCCTTGAGGCGTGGTTTACCCATTTGCCTGGATTGAAGGTTGTAATGCCATCGACTCCTTACGATGCCAAGGGATTGCTAAAAGCTTCTATAAGGGATGATAATCCTGTTATATTCTTGGAGCACAAAATGCTTTACGGTGTTAAAGGTACGGTTCCTGAAGAGGAGTATGTCATTCCCTTGGGAGTTGCAGATGTCAAAAGGGAAGGAAGGGATGTTACTATAATAGCTACGTCTCTTATGGTTTATAAATCCCTTGAGGCAGCAAAGCTTCTTGAAAAGGAAGGTATAAGCGTCGAGGTCGTCGATCCGAGGACTCTTTATCCGCTTGATGAAGAAAAGATAATTAACTCTGTTAAGAAAACTCATAGGGCTATAGTCGTTCACGAGGCGGTCGAGAGGAACGGGTTTGGCGGAGAGATAGTTGCCATAATAATGGAGAAGGCCTTTGAGTACTTAGATGCTCCTGTTAAAAGGGTTTGTGGGAAGAACACCCCGATACCATTCTCTCCGCCTCTAGAGAGGTTTGTCATACCGCAGGTTGAGGATATAGTTAACGCTGTTAAATCTTTGCTATAGTTTACGGGAAGCCCTCTACCAAGGGCTTCCCGTGTCTTCTTGGAAGAGGAGGATGGTTACCTACCATGGGGAAAATAGGGATAATAGCTAATCCAGCTTCGGGAAAAGATATAAGAAGGCTTGTAGCGCATGGTTCTGTGTTTGATAATAATGAGAAAGTTAATATAGTGAAGAGGATGCTCTCGGTATTTGAAGAGATAGGTATAGATGAGGTTTTGTTTATGCCGGATTATTTTCAGATATGCTTAAAGGCTCTTAATGCTTTAGGAAGGGTTAGCTTTAAGGCTAGAGTCATCGATATGGATGTAAGCTTTACTCAGGACGATTCAACCAAAGCTGCTTCTATATTTGAGCGGGAGAAGGTAGATTGCTTAATCACCCTTGGAGGGGATGGAACAAATAGAGTAGTGGCTAAAGGGCTTTCTCCCAATAGTGAGGTTCCCCTCCTTCCCATATCGACAGGAACAAATAATGTTTTTCCTTACATGATGGAGGGAACAATTGCGGCATTGGCAGCTGCAGCTTTAGCTAAGGGAGTAGTCTCTAAGGATGAGGGGTGTTATAGAGTTAAGAGAGTGGAGCTATTTAAAGATGGAGAGCTTAAAGACATAGCTTTGATAGATCTGGTTTCTCTTGATTGTTCCTTTATAGGATCACGAGCTATATGGCATCCAGAGGAGATAAGGGAGGTTTTCTCTACGGTAGCTAAGCCTGATTCGATAGGTGTTTCTTCGATAGGTGGTTTGCTGATGCCTACGGATGAGCTCGATGACAGAGGAGTTTATGTAAGGTTGGGTAGATCTGGGAAAAGACTTTTTGCCCCCATAGTCCCCGGGATAATAAGGGAAATATATGTGGAGGATTTCCGGGAGATACCGCTCGATGAGAAGTTCCCCATTTCTCTTGATAGGGGGGTTATAGCTCTCGATGGCGAAAGGGAGATAGATTTCTTCGATGGAAAATGGGAAATCCAAGTGACGAGAAGAGGTCCTCTCCTTGTAGATGTTAGGAAAGTTTTGAGATTATCCAGTGAGCGTGGCTTTTTAAAGATTTAATTCTCTATAGGCCCTTTCGATCCTCTTTAGCCCCTCTTCGAGTATCTTTCTGGGTGTTGCTATGTTTATTCTTACAAAGCCTTCTCCGCCCGGTCCATAATCGGTTCCTATGTTGACCGCTACTTGAGCCTTATTTATGAAGAAATCCCTTAAGTGAGTTGGGTTCATGCCTAATTTCGAACAATTTATAAGAGGAACGAAGGTCCCCTCAGGGTACATTAGCTCAAGCTTTGGAGTTCTCTCTTTGAGGAAGCTATCTAAAAATTTAAGGTTTTCCACAAGGTAGTTTATAAGCTCTTCTAACCATCTTTCTCCATATCTGTAGGCTGCTTCCAATCCTGCCATTCCAAAGGTATTTGGCTCTCCAATCTTTAGAGCTTCAAGGATAGAGTTATAAGCCTCTCTGATGTTTTTATTCGGTATTATGGTAACAGACGTTCTTAATCCAGCGAGATTGAATGTTTTACTTGGTGAGAAGAAGGCTATGCTCCTTTGTGCTATGTCTTCGGATAGGGTTTGAATAGGAATGTGCTTGTTACCTGGATACACTATGTCACAATGGATTTCATCTGATAGTATGATTAGATTATGCTTCAGGCAAATCTCGCCTAATCTTTCTAGTTCTTCTTTCTGCCAGACTCTTCCTCCTGGGTTGTGAGGGCTGCATAGAATAATCAGCTTAGTTCTTTTATCTATCTTTCTTTCGAGATCCTCCAAATCCATAACGAACCTGTTGTTTATGAGCTTGAGTGGGTTGTGAACGAGTTGCCTTCCGTTTTCAAGGACGCTTTTACTAAACGGTGGATAAACAGGTGGTTGGATGATTACCTTATCACCAGGAACGGTTAAGGCAAGGATGGCGACTATTATTCCAGGAATGACTCCTGGAGCGTGCGTTATCCACTCTCTTTTTACGCTCCAGTTATGTCTTCTTTTAACCCACATTTCTATGGCCTCATAATATCCCTCAAGTCTGTAGGCATATCCGAATATTCCATGGTCTACCGCTTTTCTCAGGGTTTCTATCACTTCCTTTGGAGCTTTAAAGTCCATATCTGCGATCCACAGGGGAATTAGATCTTCCCTACCAAAAAGTTCCTTTAGCATATCCCACTTCTCACATCCTGTTTTCCTTCTTTCTACTACTTCATCAAATATAGAGGTTTGCAAGCAGATCCTCCTCCCTTTAAGGTTGGCTGTAAGGTTCAGGTACCCTTTTATTTTACAACTTGTTTTTATTTATTCCAAGGCTGGATTACAATTGGGATATGATATATAATCTTCTTAAATAGGAAGCTTTAAGGTGGAGGTGATCGTTTAATGTTGAGGAAGGGATGGTTGGTTTCTCTCTTGGCGGTTTCATTGGTTTTGGTTTTCATGCTGAGCCTTTCTTTCGCTGCTATGAGGTTTAAGCTGGCGAACGCGGGTCCTGCAGATCCGGCAGATAGGACTGTCATTGCAGTTGATATCTTTGCTAACTATGTATTTACTAAAACCAATGGGGAGATAAAGGTAGATGCCTTTCACGCTTCTCAGCTTGGTAATGAGAAGGAGATACTTGAGGGGTTAAAGATTGGTTCCATCGAATTTGGTACTATAACTACAGGTCCCATACCGACCTTGTTCAAACCTATCATGGTTTTTGATATCCCCTATCTATTTCCTAATGTCTATGTTGCATGGGAGGTATTGGATGGTCCCTTTGGGCAGAAGCTTATGGGAGAAATGCTCAAGGAAACAGGCATACGCTGTCTTGCTATAAGCGAGAATGGTTACAGACACTTCTTCACTATAAAGAAAGAAATTCGCTCTCCTGCGAATATGAAAGGGTTGAAGATCAGAACCATGGAAAACCCAGCGCACATGAAGCTTGTTGAATCATTAGGGGCATCTCCCACACCTATAGCTTTTGGTGAGCTTTATATGGCGTTGCAGCAGGGCGTTGTAGATGGTGCGGAGTGTCCTATAACGTTGATTAATAACATGAAGTTCTATGAAGTCTCTAAGTACGTTGTTTTAGATGGGCATCTTTATAATCCTCTTATAATGTTCGTGAATGATAAGATTTGGAACAAATTTAGCGAAGAGCAGAAGCTTATAATATATGAAGGAGCTCAGCTGTTTAAGATCGCTCAGAGAGCCTTAACCGAAAGGCAGGTTCAGACTGGTTTGGTTAACCTTCAGAAGCAAGGTATGAAGGTTTATGTTCCCAATGCGGATGAAGCCAAGCAGTTTAGAGATCTTTCTCAGCCCGCTGTTTTGGAGTACGTTAGGAAAGAAGTAGGGGAAAAGTGGGTGAATGAGGTGATCGAAGCTGTTAAGGGGGCTGAGGCTAAGCAAAAGGAGATGATTAGGTAGAATGTAAGGGTTTGGAAATTTCGATGAGGGGTAGATTGAAGTTCTACCCCTCATTATTTTTAAGGAGGTGTTTTTCTAGCAGATGCTTTTTCTAAGGCGTTTGATGGGACTTTTCGATTTAGTAGCGGTTTGGGTAATAGTTGCTCTAATGGCTCTGATGAGTTTAATAACCTTCGCAGGTGTGTTTTTTAGATTTGTTCTTCACAGTCCTTTAACATGGTCTGAGGAAGCAGCAAGATACATGATGATATGGGTAACCTACCTTGGAGCTGGAATCGCAGTAAAGAAGGGTAGACACATAGGTGTCACCATGTTTATAAGCAGAGTTCCACTGAGAGTGAGAGGATATTTGATTTTTTTAGCTGAGATGGTTGTTATACTTTTTCTTTCCATTTTAGTTTACCAGGGCATAAATCTTCTTTTGACGCTCAGGACCCAGATCTCACCTGCAATGGGCTTGCCAATGGTGATACCTTACTTTGCGATTCCCTTTTGGTTGTTTTCATATGCTTCTTCATCTTTTGGATAGAGTTCTTTCGCGATCGAGTGAGCTCCTTTCTACGACTAACGTCGAGCTTAGGAGACTGGAGGAGGGTGAGCGATGATAACTCTTATGATTATAGCTTTTACAGTTACCTTTCTTTTGGGGGTTCCTTTGGCCTTTGTCTTAGGGATCACAGGTTTTGTGTGTATACTTGCTATGGGTGTTCCCCTTCAAGTCGTTACTCAACGCATGTTTACAGGGATAGACTCTTTTCCATTGATGGCAGTTCCCTTTTTCATACTTGCGGGTGAGCTTATGAATCGTGGTGGTACAACGTTAAGGATAATAAGGTTTGCCAATGCTTTAGTAGGTCATATAAAAGGTGGGTTAGCTCACACCAATGTGGTAGCTAATATGTTCTTTGCGGGAATAAGCGGTTCTGCCGTTGCTGATGCTTCAGCTATAGGCTCTATCCTTATCCCTGCCATGGAGAAGAGTGGTTACGAGAAGGATTTTAGCGCTGCTTTGACTTCAGCTGCAGCTACCATAGGTCCAATTATACCCCCAAGCATAATAATGGTAATATACGGCGTTTTCTGTAGGGGTTTCTATAGGGGGGCTTTTTGCAGCAGGTTTTATTCCAGGGGTTATGTTGGGCTTGGCAATGATGGTTGTTATATTTCTCGAATCTAAAACCAGGAATTACCCAGCCACTGGGGTTTTTTCCTTAAGTAGGGTTTGGAGTGAGTTTAAGGTTGCCTTTTGGGCGCTTCTCTCCCCCCTTATAATTCTCGGGGGCATACTTTTCGGTATATTTACTCCAACGGAAGCTGCAGCTGTTGCGGTTATATATTCCTTCATTGTTGGAAAGTTTATATATAGGGAACTGAGATGGAGAGATCTTCCTAATGTTTTGCTACAAAGCGGAGTAACTGTAGCTGCTATACTTCTTATAATTTCCATGGCTAACGTTTTCGCTTGGGTCATAGCAGCGAATCTTATTCCTCAAAAGATAGCCGAAGCTTTTCTTTCAGTTTCCCAGAATAAATATGTCTTTCTCCTATTGGTTAATCTGTTTTTGCTTATAGTAGGAATGTTTATGGAGACTGGTGCTGCGATCATAATCTTGGCTCCTATTCTTGCTCCTATTGCGGTAAAGATGGGCATACATCCTCTTCATTTTGGCTTTATAGTCGTTTTGAACCTCGCCATAGGTATGGCTACCCCTCCAGTAGGCGTTTGTTTGTTCGTTAGCTGTGGAATAACTGGACTTTCGCTTGAGAAAATATCTGCTGCGGTTTATAAGTTCGTTATAGCTGAGATAGTGGTTCTTGCCATTGTGACTTATTTTGAAGCCATTTCCATGTTTCTTCCGAAGGTCTTGGGGTTTGTAAGGTAGGGATTGCTTAATAGTAAGTGGATCCTCTATGACTTTAAGCTTATACAATTAAAATCACCTTTATAGACCAGAAGTAAAAATAAAATGTCGGTTATACTATCGTTGTTTAAATCTTAACTTTTTTGTTAAGTGGTTATTGACAAAACGAGTTTGAATGATTATAATAAAACTACAATAAAACTGGGGGTGGGGGATAAGGTAATTTGGGAGAAAGTTGAAGTATCTCCTCGTTAAAGTATGTGTTTTATTTGCCTCGGTAAGGGTGTAATTGCGTTTAAGAGGGGGTATCTCTTTGATTGAGACCTTCTTAAGCGTAGGTATAGATATAGGTACTACTACCACGTCAATAGTCTTCAGTAAGCTAAAGATAGAGAATGTAGCCGCTGGTTTTGTAGCCCCAAAGATAAAGATAGTAGGAAGAGAAATAATCTATAGAAGCAAGATTTNNTTTACCCCTTTAATAGATGATAGATATATAGACTCTGAGAGAATAAAGAACATAGTTCGTGAGGAGTATGCCAGGGCTGGTATGGATCCGGAGAGCATTAAAACGGGTGCTGTGATAATGACTGGAGAAACAGCTAGAAAGGAGAATGCTGCTGAAGTTTTAAGGGCTATATCTTCAATGGCAGGAAGTTTTGTAGTAGCTATAGCTGGTCCACACCTTGAGGCTTATCTGGCGGGTATGGGATCGGGTGCTGCCTTTATATCTAAAAATGAGGGGAAAACCATCTGTAATTTAGATATAGGCGGTGGTACCACTAATGCAGCTATATTTGCCAGTGGCAAGTTGAAAAGCACCTTTTGTGCAAATATAGGCGGTAGAGTTATAAGGTTCGATGGGCAGGAGCCTAAGGTTGGTGGCTGGACGAGCATGGGTGCTGCTGTATGTGAAGAATTGGGCATATCTCTCAAGAAGGGACAAGTCTTGGCGTTCTCTGATCTAGTCCGTATAGCTAAGCGCTTAGCTTCATCTTTATTAAGCGTTTTTGAAGGGAAACCCCGATAGCCTCGCTCTTAAGGCTGCGATAGGAGCATTACCGATGAAACCCCATAGTGGCTGATGGTTTCGCTTTTTCGGGAGGAGTGGGTAAGCTGTACTATAATACCGAACTCGATCGTGATATGAGGGAGATTTTAAGATATAATGATCTCGGTCCCGTTATTTGGCGCAAGAACTAAAAAGCCTTGAGAGAGAGATTCCTGCTCCCGTCATTGAGCCGATCGAAACTGTGTATGCTACCGTTATAGGTGCTGGTGTGCATAGTGTGGAGATTAGCGGTTCTACGATATTTTATACAAATCAGCATATTTTGCCTTTGGTGAACATACCTGTGGTGAGAATAGAGGATCCTTATGCTACATTAGAAAGTATTAAAGGCGAGTTGCTTGAGAAGTTTGATAGGTTTAGGAGTACGGAGGAATCGAATCTCATAGCTATAGCTGTACCTAAAGGTCACGGGTTTGGCTTCGAAGATGTTCTAAGGTTAGCGGAAGCGATAGCTTTAGCTTATAAGACTAGTGATATGAATGGGCCTGTTATAGTCTTGTGTGAAGATGATATAGGTAAGGCTTTGGGAACTTTGATAAAGGGCTTACTTGGTAAGAATTGGGAGGTAATCGTTGTTGATGAGATCTCTCTTGAAGAGGGAGATTATGTAGACTTAGGTAAACCTCTTTATGGTGGAACCGTGATACCAGTGGTTATGAAAACACTGGTATTTTCAGTTTAATAAAGAAAGGGGGGGGGCGGGTTTGATCTTAAAGGCCAAGGTAAAGGGTAGAGTTTACAAATTCAAAGACGTAAAAGAGGTTTTGGCGAAGGCCAACGAAGAAAAGTCAGGTGATATACTAGCTGGTATAGCTGCTACTTCTGAGGAGGAAAGGATAGCTGCCAAATACGTTCTTGCCAACTTAACTCTTGAAGATTTACGAAATAATCCAGTTGTACCTTACGAAGAAGATGAGGTTACAAGGGTTATCCAGGACCAGGTGAACGAGCATGTATATAACAAAATTAAGTCCTGGACCGTTGGGCAATTGAAGGAGTTTATCCTCGATCATAAAACCACCTCTGCTGATATAGAGTACATAAGTCAAGGATTAACCAGCGAGATGGTAGCAGCAGTTGCAAAGATAAGCTCAAATTTGGATCTCATATACGGTGCTGCTAAGATAAGAAGGGTTGGAAGGTGTAATACGACATTAGGATTGCCGGGGACGCTATCCGCAAGGCTACAGCCCAATCATCCTACCGATAGTGTTGAGGGTATAATGGCTGCTACGATGGAAGGAGTTAGCTTAGGAATTGGTGATGCTGTGATAGGTATAAATCCTTGCATTGACGAGGTAGAAAGCGTTAGTCGCTTATATTGGGCACTTTATGAGTTTATAGAGAAGTGGAAGATACCTGCTCAGCATGCGGTTTTAGCGCATGTTACCACTCAAATGAAGTGTATCCGTCAGGGTGCACCCGTAGGCGTGGTCTTTCAAAGCCTCGGAGGGACGCAGAAAGCTAACGAAGCTTTCGGAATAAACGTAGAGATGTTAGACGAAGCTCACGAGCTTATAAGAAAGTACAGTACAGCTAAGGGTCCGAATTTTTATGTACTTTGAGACTGGTCAGGGATCCGAGCTATCAGCGGAAGCGCATCATGGAGCAGATCAGGTTACCTTGGAGGCGCGCTGTTATGGCTTAGCTAAAAGGTATAATCCTCTTCTCGTTAATACGGTTGTGGGATTCATAGGACCTGAGTATCTGTATGATAGTAAGCAAGTTATAAGAGCTGGTCTTGAAGATCACTTTATGGGTAAACTTACAGGTATTCCTATGGGTTGTGATGCTTGTTATACGAATCACATGAAAGCCGACCAAAACGATGTGGAAAATCTGGCTGTACTTCTTACTGCTGCTGGATGTAACTACTTTAGTGGGGGTCCCGATGGGTGACGATATTATGTTAAATTACCAGTGCACGAGCTATCACGACGTGGTTACATTGCGTGAGCTTTTGGGTCTTAGGCCCGCACCTGAATTTGAGCGTTGGATGGAAGATATGGGACTCATGGAAAACGGAAAACTTACGTGTAAGGCCGGTGATCCATCTATTTTCCTCAAGAAGTAAGGGGGGATAAAGATGTTAACCGAGAAGGAATTGAGAGAGATAGTGGAAAGTGTTATAAAGGAACTTTCGCAGAAAGATATAAAGATTTCCACCCCAGAGTCTCCTCAGGAGAAAGAAGTCAAATCCTACCCTGTTTCAGAGGATGAAAGCTATTTGCCAGACCTGGCAGAAATATCGATTGAGGAATGGTGCCTCGTGCCTGATCCAGCTGATCCCGAGGGTTTGAAAAGGATAAAGGCTACCACTCCTGCTAGGATAGGTCTATGGAGAGCAGGACCTAGGTATAAGCTAGAACCATGGCTTCGATTTAGGATGGATTTAGCTGCCGCTAAGGATGCTGTTATGAAAGAGGTGGATCCTAAGCTCATAGAAGAGTTAGGCATGTTCACAGTTCAGACCATGGTCAGGGATAAGGATGAGTATCTTACTCGACCGGATTTGGGAAGAAGGCTTTCTCCTGAAGCGAAGGAGAAGATATTAGCTTCCTGTCAAAAGTCTCCTCAGGTTCAACTTATAGTTGTAGATGGCTTAAGCTCAACGGCTATAGAAGCAAATATTCGAGACTTCTTACCATCTTTCCTGCATGCTCTCAAAGGGCATGGTTTAAGCATTGGGACACCCTTCTTTATCAGGTTTGGCAGGGTAGCCGTTATGGATGAGGTGGGGGAGCTTCTTCAGCCGGAGGTTTTGGTTGAGCTAATTGGGGAAAGACCTGGTCTTGTGACCGCGAAGAGCATGAGCGCCTATATGTGCTATAGACCTAATAAGAGCACTATAGAGTCTGATAGAACGTTGATCTCCAACATCCACGATAAGGGTTTACCCCCAGTAGAGGCAGGTGCGCAAGTTGCTGCTATGGTCAAGAAGATATATGATGCCAAGATGAGTGGTGTAAAGCTTGCTATGGCAGGCGTATAAGGCCTAAGTTAGGGGGTGAAGATAATATGTACGGTTTTGGGCCTGTGAGAGCTAAGGTTTTGGCTGTTAGAATTATTCCAAATGTGAATGAGTTTATGAAGGAACAGCTGAAGCTCAAACCTCATCAGAGGAGTATAGGAATGCTCACAGTTACCATAGACGATGTTGGTTACACTGCTGTAGATGAGGCTACTAAGAAAGCGGATGTGGAAGTTGTATACGCGCGTTCATTCTATGCAGGTTCTGCCCACGCTTCTGGGCCACTTTCTGGTGAGTTCATAGGTATACTGGCAGGACCTAATCCTGCGGAGGTTAGAAGTGGGATAGATGCTGCTATTGCTATGATAGAGGAAGAGGCTTGCTTTTGGGCGGCAAATGAGGAAGGAACGATAGCTTTTTACGCACAGTGCATCTCAAGAACGGGTTCCTATCTTTCTAAGATGAATAATGTTCCAGAAGGAACTCCGTTAGCCTATCTGATAGCCCCGCCTCTAGAAGCGATGTATGCTCTGGATGCTGCTATTAAGGCTGCTGAGGTAAGGATGACATCTTTCTTTGGCCCACCAACTGAGACGAACTTCGCTGGAGGGCACTTAGTTGGAAGTCAGTCGGCTTGTAAGGCTGCTTGTGACGCTTTTGCGGCTGCAGTTATAGAGGTAGCTCGAGAGCCTAAGCGGTATTAAGAGAGTGAAAAGATTTGTCTACTTTAGCTATTGGACTTATAGAAACGATAGGACTTGTGCCTGCTATAGAAGCAGCTGATGCTAGTTTGAAAGCTGCAGGGGTTGAGCTTTTTGCTTGGCGCTTCACTACGGGTGGACTAGTCACTATGATAGTTAAGGGGGAAGTGGGAGCTGTTAAAGCAGCAATAGAGGCTGGTGTTGTGGCTGCTTCTAAGGTTGGGAAGGTAGTAAGTGCACATGTTATTCCACGCTTGGATCCTCAAGTTTTAGGGATAATAGATGGAAGGGTTAAGCCCGACATNCCTCCAAGCGATAGTGGGAGAAAGGATACGGGCGTGCTTAAGGAAGCAGAAGAGGAAGAAAAAAGAGAAACACCAACATCAGAATTGAAGTTGGATGAAAAGCTTGAGCAGATTAAGTCAACAGTTATGGAGATGCTTAACAAGGCTGGTAAAAGGAATCTTATAAAGGATAATGTACCACTTAAGGATTATGGCGTTAAGAAGTTAAGGGTTATACTGAGGACAATAGGTGGCAACTTAATAGACAGAACAGCCATGTATTACATGAGGAAAGAAGAATTGTTAAGGCTTTTGGTTAGTGTGGTGGAAGAGATTGGGAGGGGGGAAGATGAGAAATATTGATAAGGATCTTCTTGCGCTTCAGGAGGTTAGGGATCTTGTGAGCAGGGCTAAGAGTGCCCAGAAGATAATAGAGGATTTTTCGCAGGAAGATATAGATAGAATTGTTTCGGCTATGGCCTCAGAAGCCATTAAAGCGTCTGATTGGCTTGCTAAGTTAGCTGCAGAGGAAACTGGGGTTGGTGTTTACGAGCATAAAATAATTAAAAATCTATTTGCTGCAAAAGCGGTATATGATTACATAAAAGATATGAAAACAGTAGGAGTAATAAACGTGGATGAGAGTAAGGGGATTTATGAAATAGCAGAGCCTGTTGGGGTGATAGCTGCTTTAACTCCTGTGACTAACCCTACTTCTACGGCTATATTTAAAGCTCTTATAGCTTTGAAGGCGAGGAATGCGATAGTCTTTAGCCCTCATCCTCGCGCGGTTGAGTGTACATCTAAGACAGTTGAGATCTTACACAAGGCAGCTATAAGGGCAGGTGCGCCAGAAGGAGTTTTGGGGTGTTTAACTACGGTGACAATAGAAGCCGCACAGGCTTTGATGAGGCATCCTGATGTCAAGCTTATTCTTGCTACAGGTGGGGCTGATATGGTTAAAGCTGCATATAGTGCTGGAAAACCTGCCTATGGCGTTGGTCCGGGTAATGTCCCAGCTTATATAGAGGCGAGCGCTAATGTAGCGGAGGCTGTCAAGAATATTGTGGAGAGCAAGACCTTCGATAATGGTACTATCTGTTCCTCGGAGCAGGCCATAATTTGTGAACATTCTAATTCTGCTGAAGTTAGGGCTTGCCTTGAAAAAAATGGGAGGGGGTTTTTCTTAAGGTCTGATGAAATTCATAGGTTAGAGAAGTATATGTTCAGATCAGATGGAACTCTTAACCCTGCTGTGGTTGGGAAAAGCGCATGTTATATAGCTGAAGCGGCAGGGATATCTGTTCCCAAAGGTACGAGGGTTCTTGTTGTTCCCTTAGATGGGGTTGGTAAGGAGTATCCTCTTTCTAAGGAGAAGCTTAGTCCTGTTATTGCCTTCTACGAAGTAAGTAATTGGCAAGAGGCATGTGAGCTTTGCATAAAGATTTTGGAAACGGGCGGGATGGGACATACGCTTTGTATTCACTCACAGGATAAGGAAGTTATAATGAGGTTTGCTCTTAAGAAACCGGCCTTTAGAATATTGGTAAATCAACCGGGAGTTTTTGGAGCTATAGGCGGAACAAGTGGCTTGGTACCGTCGCTGACGCTTGGTTGCGGTACAGCAGGAGGTAATATAACATCTGATAATATAGGTCCAAGACATCTGATAAACATAAAAAGGCTTTCTTATCCTTTAAGGACGTTGGAGGAGCTTCAGAGTTATCTGAAAGCTGGCCTATCGGGAGTTGAAAAGCATATAGATCCTGAAACGATAAGGCGAATAGTAGAAGAAGTAGTGAGAAAGTTAAGCAAATAGTTTGATCAAATATAAAACTATAAAGAAATTTTTAAAGAAAGGGGGTAAGTTTAGTATGGCAAACCAGCAAATAGCTCTCGGGATGATAGAGACGAAAGGTCTTGTAGCTGCGATAGAGGCAGCTGATGCCATGCTAAAAGCTGCAAACGTTACTCTTATCGGAAAGGAGAAAATAGGAGGAGGTTATGTAACCGTTATGGTTAGGGGTGATGTGGGAGCTGTTAAGGCCGCTACTGATGCAGGAGCTGCGGCAGCTGCTCGTGTTGGGGAATTAGTGTCTGTTCATGTTATACCTAGACCTCACCCGGAAGTTGAATACATTCTCCCTAAGTTGAAGAAGGAGGGGGATTTCAGTCCGACAACATAAAATTTTAGCCGGGGGGTAAATAATCATGAAAGTTCTTACAGAGATGGATGTAAGGAATGAGTTAAGAAAAGGGGGGCATATTCAGCGTTTCGTTGTGCCCCCGGGTACTATTGTTACCCCGGCAGCGTTAAGTTATCTTAATGAGAATAAGATAGAGCTTGTTTATGGGGAGATCGAATCTGGTGTTTCCCAAGGAGAAAAGACAAAAAAGGATGAGAGAACCGAAGAGTTTAAACCGCCGGGAAGGTTCGAGCTTTTAAGTGTGGGGCTTAGAGTTGATGAGAAGCCAGAAAACTTTACTCATTTGAGTGGGAATAAGTTGGTACCTAAGACTCACCCGAGGATTAAGTTCAGGGGTAAACTAGATTCTCTTGAAGCTCAAATAATATGGGCCCAAACCCAAATGGCCAAAGCAGGTTGGAAAGAGGTAGTTGCTCACTTAGAGGAGGTCTTGTCAGTTATTAGAAAAATATTAAGAGCAGAGGTTTTATCCGAACCGATCGAAGATTTTCAGCTTTTTGGTCTATCCTATGAGGATATACGTGAGATCTCTCACTTTCCTAAAAAGTTCATTGGCGTTGATCACTTTATGCCTTCATGTGAGATGGGAGAAGTTATGGCTTATTTAAACCTTATAAGAGCTCAGATAAGAGAATGTGAAATAAGCGCATGTGAAGCTTTTTATGATGAATTTGAGGGTGCTATAAGAGAGGATATTCTCAAGGCTTTGAATAGATTAAGCAGCGCTTTATATGTGATGATGTGTTGGTTAAGGGCCGGCCGATACTCTAAGGGAGGTTGATGTAGCGTGATACGTGAAGAGCTTGTAGAAAAGGTGGTACAAGAGATAACAGCATGGACGAAAAGAGTTCCTGTCATTGTGGGAGTATCTAATAGACATGTTCATATTTCAGAAGATGCGGAAAAAATTCTTTTTGGCGGTAAGAAGCTGACGGTAAAGGCCTATCTTAAGCAACCTGGTCAGTTTGCTGCAAATGAGACCGTAAGACTCTTNGGACCTAAAGGTTTGATAGATAACGTTAGAGTGGTCGGTCCCCCAAGGAAAAGCTGTCAGGTCGAACTTCTTATGTCCGATTGTTATACATTGGGTATAGAACCAGTTGTAAGGGATTCTGGTCAGCTTGAAGGGACTCCTGGTATTTACATTATAGGTCCTTGCGGGTTCGTTAAGCTGGATGAGGGGGTTATAGTTGCCCAGCGCCATATTCATATGACGCCTGAAGATGCTAAGGCTGCCGGGGTTAAAGATGGTGATTTAGTTAGGATACGCTTCGATAAGGGGTTGAGGTGTGGTGTTTTAGGGAATGTCCTGGTAAGGGTTAGCGAAAACTACGCTTTGGAGTGCCACCTTGATATAGAAGAGGCGAATGCCTTAGGGGTTAAAACGGGTGATATCGTTTATATGGAAGTAGGAGGTATATAAGAAGACATGGCTCAATTTTCACCTGATAGGATTGAGAGCCTCTTGAACAGGATGGACGAAGCTATAAAAAGGCCCCTACCATTTAAAGGGGAGTTATTTACCGGTGTAGACCTTGGAACGGCTTATATCGTGTTGGCAGTCGTTGATTCCCAGGGCGAACCTATAGCTGGTTCTTATAGGTTTGTCTCAAGTGGTTAAGGATGGCGTGCTGGTTGACTTTACAGGAGCTGTCAGAATTCTTAGAGAAATGAAAGCTGAATTGGAGAAAAAGCTAGAAGTGGAGCTCAGACTGGCTGCTGCTGCATTTCCTCCGGGTACAGGTAAAGCCGTTGAGAAAGTGCATTTTTACGCTGCACAAGGAGCAGGGTTTGAGGTAATAAGGATGGTGGATGAACCCACCGCTGCGAACAATGTGCTTCAGATAAAAGATGGAGTGATCGTTGATGTAGGGGGAGGGACAACGGGCATAGCTGTGGTTAAGGATGGTAGAGTCGTTTATACTGCTGACGAACCAACAGGAGGAACTCACTTCTCTTTGGTTTTAGCTGGTGCTTTAAAAATGAGCTTTGAAGAAGCAGAAGAGTTTAAAAAGGATCCTAGGAATAGCAAGGACGTTCTGCTTATAGTTAAACCGGTTATACAAAAAGTAGCAACTATCATAAGTAGACATTTAAACGGTTACAATGTTGATTGCGTTTACTTGGTGGGAGGGACTGCTTGCCTAGAAGGTATAGAAAGAATAATTTCACAAGAGCTTAATATACCAGTGTGGAAGCCGAAAAATCCGTTGTTTGTAACTCCTTTAGGTATAGCTCTTAGCTGCCTAGGGGGTGATTGATATTTTAGAGCGTGATGAGTTAAGGAGCTTAGTTGAGGAAGTGGTTAAAGTTGTGATTGAAAAACTTTACAAGGACAAAGAGATACGTTTTGAAAAGCAAAAGGATAGCATTGGAGGTAACAAAGAAAATAAGAAAAAGAATGTTATTGTTGTGTTTACCGGAGCTCCTGGCCTTTTAGACGCTGTATTGGCTGGATTAGAGGAGTTAAAGAGGGAATATTCGCTTATAGTTGCGTTTTCTGAAGCGGCAAGAAGGATGAAACAGTTTGAGGATGTAGAGAATAGGTTAGGTGCAAGACTTATTGAGGAAAGTAATATATATAAAGAGATAAACGATGCTGACCTTATAATATTACCAACCCTCACCCCAGGAATACGGCTGCTAAGATAGCCTGGGGAATAAGAGATTGCATAGCAAGTGAAATAGTTGCGTGTGGCTTGCTCATGAATAAAAAAGTAATAGCAGCAAGTGATTCCTTAGAGGTCAAGCATGTTTCTTCGCCTTATAGGGTACTATTGGAGGAGATAGTCGATAGGCTTACCAAGCTTGGAGTTAAGCTTTGTAAGGCATGCGAGATAATCTCTTTGATTAGAAATAATAATTTAGGTTCTTATCCTGGAGAAGAGGGTGATAGAAAGATCCTCTCCTTTAGAGAAAAGCTTTTAACTAACGAGATTGCTATGAAGATAGTTTCGCAAGGTTATTCTAAGATTTTAGTTGATCCTTCTTCTCTTATAACACCGCTCGCTTACGATTTTCTAAAAGATAAAAAGGTGGAGATAGTGAGGGGGATAGATTAAGTGATAATAGCGAAGGTCATAGGGAACGTATGGGCTACTCGTAAAGAGGAGAGTTTAAGAGGATATAAACTCCTTATCGTAAGGCAGATTAAACGAAAAAAAGCAGGAAGTAGGAGATCCTTTTGTGGCCATAGATACAATAGGTGCGGGTGTTGGAGAGCTTGTGATAGTGACTACGGGAAGCTCTGCTAGGAAGATTGAGGGGAAAGAGGAGATCCCGGTAGACGCTGCTATTGTGGGCATAGTTGATTCTATGGATGTGGAATGAGATTAAGAGGTGAATGAGATGGAAGATCTAGCTTTGATTCTTAAGGAAGCAGGGGTTGTTGGAGCTGGAGGTGCAGGTTTTCCAACTTACGCTAAGCTTAAAAGAGATGGTATAAAAGTTTACATTGCTAATGGTGTGGAGTGTGAACCTTTGCTCTGGACCAATAAGGAGCTCTTGCTTAATGCACCTCATATGGTTATAGAGGGCTTTAAGTTGCTTGTGGATTTCGTTGGTGCAGAAAGGGGAATAATAGCTTTAAAGGGTAAGTACAAGGAGATTTTGGACTTAATCGCTAAAACTGTAAGAGAGTATGGTTATAACTTTGAGATCTTTGCAGGAAGCGATCACTATCCTTTAGGTGACGAGCATGTCCTAGTTTACGAAAGTGTAGGGAGGGTTGTTCCTGCAGGAGGTATACCATTAATGGTTGGAGCTATAGTTAACAACGTTGAAACTATTTATAATGTTTACAGAGCGGTAGTGGAGAGGAAACCTGTTATTGAGAAACTTGTAACTGTGGGTGGAGATGTTGGCGATCCAGTCACCGTTATNGTTCCTATAGGGATGAAGTTTAAGGAAATCCTCAGTGCCCTTAACATAGATTATGAAGGAAAGGTTTTAATAGAGGGAGGAGTTATGACGGGGAAAATTGTCTCTCCAGAGGATCCGGTTACAAAGACGACGGGGGGTTTACTGTTATTTAAGGAAGGACATCCAGCTATTGCGCGGATGTCAGCTCCTATATCTTATATCCTTAAGAGAGCTAGAACGTGTTGTATACAGTGTAGATATTGTACCGATCAGTGTCCAAGATATCTNTTAGGACATGATTTGGAACCCCATAAGATTATGATGTCTATGGCCTTTGACATGGGGATGAGCGTTAGGAAGAGCGCCCTCTTGTGTTCTGAGTGTGGAGTGTGTGAGGCTTATTCCTGTCCACAGGGATTATCTCCTAAAAGGGTTAATCAATATTTGAAGGCTAAACTCTCTCAGGAGGGGATTAAATATACTCCCCAGCCTAATGTAGCTCCGAGGATTGACAGGGATTATCGTAAAGTTCCGACCCAAAGGCTTATGGATCGAATAGACATAAAGCGTTTTGATAAGAAGGCACCGCTAATTAAGGAAAAGTTAAGAGCAGATGAGGTCACGATATTGATGAAACAACACATAGGGGGTACCGGCCGTTCCCGTAGTGTCAGTGGGGGATCATGTTGAAGAGGGAGAAGTCATAGCTAAAGTTCCGGAAGGAAGCTTGGGGGCCAATGTGCATGCTAGCATAAGCGGTAAGGTAGAGTTTGTTTCGAATGCTTTAGTGGTATTGCGGAGGGAGAGGAATAACCATGGGTAAGGCTATAGGAATAGTAGAAAGCGTGAGCATAGCTAAGGGAATAGAAGCGGCTGATGCGATGATCAAGATAGCGCTTGTTAAATTATATGTAGCTAAGACGATATGTCCGGGGAAGTTCTTGATAATCGTCGGTGGTGATGTAGCTGAAGTTAGCAGCTCTGTTGATCGAGGAGTGGAAGTTTTGAAGGAGTATAGAGTTGACGCAGTGGTTATTTCTGGGATTCATGAAGAGGTGCTTAGAGCACTTGAGGGTATGACAGAGATTCCCTCTATTAAAGGTGGTAAGGAGCATTGGGCTTTGGGCGTTATAGAGACCTTTACTGTAACTGCTTGTATATATGCTGCTGATGCGGCAGTAAAGTCTGGAAACGTTAGCTTGTTAGAGGTGAGACCGGCTATAGGGTTAGGAGGTAAATCTTTCGTAACCATGATCGGTGAGGTTAGCGCTGTTGAAGCAGCTGTTAAGGCTGGTGTAAACAGGATTGCTATGGAAGGGATGATCCTTTCCTTTTCAGTCATACCTTATATTTCGGAAGAGGTGCTTTATAGCCTAGTTTGAGGGCTAGGAGGTGTGTTTATGGGGAGGAGGGTTGTTTCAAGGGCTGATTTGGAGAAGTGTTATTACGGAGGGTGTAGAACTATCATTATCAGTAGAGACTTTATCGTGCCACCTGGTGTTATGGATGCTGCGAGGAGTCTGGGAGTTAGATTTGTTTTTGTTGTAAAGCAAAGAATTTTCTGATATGGTGTCTAGGATGTGCGCTGACTATGGAATGAAAGACGAAGATATAGTAAAGGAGATCGTTTCCCGATGTAGCAAAATGTTAGTGGGGGATAAAAAGGCTAAAGGGCTAGACCTGGAAGGATAAAACTTTGAAGGGAGGTGAGAAATGGGTTTTTAAGGCTTAAGGCTAGGATTGATTAAACTATTACAATTTATTGGAAAGGAGGTGTTTTTATGTCCCAACAGATAGCGTTGGGCATGATTGAGACGAAGGGGCTTGTTGGAGCTATAGAAGCAGCAGATGCAATGGTAAAGGCTGCAAATGTTACATTGATAGGAAAGGAACACGTTGGTGGTGGATTGGTAGTTGTGATGGTTAGGGGTGATGTTGGAGCAGTTAAGGCGGCTGTAGATGCTGGAGCTGCTGCGGCTAAGCGTGTAGGGGAGCTCATAGCGGTTCATGTGATCCCAAGGCCCCATGAGGAAGTTGAGTTTATACTGCCAAAGCTTGGTGAGGAGTAGGACATTATAGGGAGGGGGGCAAATGGAGGCTATAAATCAATGGATAGTTAATATAATGGTGTTTTTCATGGTGGTTGGGGCAATCGATAGGATATTGGGCAATCGCTTTGGCTATGGCGAAAAAATTTGAGGAAGGCTTTAATGCTATGGGGGCTTTGTCCCTGGCAATGGTTGGAGTGGTATCGCTTGCACCAGTTTTGGCTAATATATTAAGACCTATAGTTGTTCCAATATATACGGCTCTAGGTGCTGATCCAGCAATGTTTGCTACCACGCTTTTGGCTAACGACATGGGCGGATATCCCCTTGCTATGAAGCTTGCTCTTACGAAGGAGGCAGGTTTGTTTGCAGGATTAATATTAGGTGCTATGATGGGGCCGACTATAGTCTTTACCATACCTGTAGCTTTGGGAATTATAAAACCCGAGGATCGTACTCCCTTAGCAACCGGTGTCTTGGCAGGCATGATAACTATACCATTGGGGTGTTTAGCAGGAGGGCTTACCGCTGGTTTCCCATTGAAAATGATTTTAAGCAATCTCGTTCCCATAATCATCGTTTCTGCGCTTATAGCTATAGGGTTATGGTTGGTGCCGGAGAAGATGATAGCTGGTTTCAAAAAGTTCGGTGTGTTTGTCGTAGCTATGATTACGGTAGGGTTGGCAGCAGCGATTATTGAGACTCTTACCGGAGTTGTAGTGATCCCCGGTATGGCTCCTATATGGGATGGTATTCAAATTATAGGATCTATAGCTATAATGCTTGCTGGTGCTTTCCCATTAGTTAAATTTCTTACAACGGCACTTCGTAAGCCTCTTATGGCTATAGGTAAGAAGTTAGGCGTTAATGATATGGCTGCCGCTGGCTTTGTGGCTACTTTAGCTAATAACATACCTATGTTTCAGATACTTCATATGATGGATGAAAGGGGAAAGGTTCTTAACTGCGCCTTTGCGGTGAGTGCGGCATTTACCTTTGGTGATCATTTGGGCTTCACTGCTGGTGTTGCTAAAGAGATGATCTTCCCGATGATAGTGGGAAAGCTTACCGCTGGCATAACTGCGGTTATGGTAGCAACTCTTTTCGCTCCTAAAAATAAGCAGTAATTGTATGTTTTTGTAGTTTTGGGGTTTTGTTAGTTTTATATTAGTGTTACCGTTTTAAGATTTGGGTGCTGCTTATTAGTTATAAGCAGCACCCACCATACTTTTAGAGATGGTGGGGTGCTAAGTATGGATGAGGCAAGGTTTTTAGAAGATAAGAAGCAACGCATCGTACAAGAGTACGTGCCTGGTAAACAAGTAACATTAGCTCACGTCATAAGAAATCCTACTGCTGAGCTTTGTGATAGAGTTGGGGTTGATAACAAAGGAGCTATTGGTATCTTAACAATTACACCGGGTGAAGGTGCTATTATAGCTGCAGATGTTGCTTCTAAGGCAGCCTCGATTCATGTGGAGTTCGTTGATCGTTTTACGGGTTGCGTTATTATAAGTGGTGATGTTTCATCTGTTGAAGTCGCTTTAAGGCAGGTGGTTGACTTCCTTCATGGCGTTTTAGGATTCTTTCCCACAAAGGTGACTTCCTCATGAATAGGAGGGTAATGATAATAGGAAGCACTGGGGTTGGTAAAACTACATTGCTAGATAAGTTGGGACTAAAAAGAGGTAAGGTTAGAAAAACGGAAAGCATAGATGTTGATGCTTTTTATATAGATACCCCTGGCGAGTTTTTGGATATTCCTAGGTTTTATAATGCCCTAATAGTCTTTTCCCCAAAAGCGAGGGTGATTTTGCTTGTTATAGATGCTTTAAATCCAAAACCCTTCCCGTCTAATCTTTCTAAAGTTTTAAGAGCACCTGTATTAGGTGTGATAAATAAGATTGATCTGTTGGATAGAAGAAGCGATGGAAAATTGGATTTGGCGAGAAGGTTGTTAAAGAATGCTGGTGTTAAAGAGGTTTATGAAGTGTCAGCTGTGGAAGGTACGGGTATGGATAAGTTGAAGAAAAGGTTGGAAGAACTTTTAGGAAATGTGTTCGACCTGGAGCGAGGGAAAGATTATGAGTGTTAAGGTTTACCTTGTAAATAGACCTACTAAAGCCTGTCTGGATATATTAAAGGCTCGGTTAAGGCCGAAAGTGGAAGATAAAGAGTTTGAGGAATGTGAGGCAATACTGCTTGTTCAGGGAGGTGTAGCTGAGCTTATAAAGATTGTAGATTTGGTTACTAAAGTAGTTTGCGTTAAGGCAGCTGAAGTCGTGGGAAACTGTCCTCAACAGTTAAACACCATCGTTTTCGTGGGGGGGGGACAGCTGAAATTGAGCAGGCTTTCTCCACTATAGGGGAGATAAAAGGAGGAAAACTTGAAGATTAGTTATGCTGTTTTACCAAAATAATTCACTTAAAGCTAGGCTTTATAAGAAGTAATTTAGTTGATGACCAAGGAGTTTTCTGGAATTTGGACTTATGATGGGGGCTATGAGGAAAGCTTGCTAAATATTTATCTAAGTTGTCAAGCCAGAAAAGCAAAGATTAAAAAGTTTTCTTTTACTCTCTTGACAGGGTGAGATTAAATATATATAATTAAAGTCAAATCCTTGTAAGGAGGAGGGCTTGCAAATGCAGGCGAGCCGTTGTGAGAGAGGCTTCGTATCTATTATAGCTCTACTAGTTCTAGTTATTATTATTAGCCTGCGGCGCGGGTCCCCTCCGGGGATTGGCGGCGTATAGCCGTCTATATCCTCTGGTAGAGAGAGATTAAGAGGGCGGGGGCCCCGCCGAGGAAAAGAGGGCCCCCGCCCTCTTTTTTATTTACTTCTGAGGTTTGGGAGGGGTTTAGCTGTGAGACAGGTTATAAGTGTCTGGACGGAAGACCATCCGGGTGTTTTATGTAGGGTAGCCGGTTTAATCTTTAGAAGAGGATATAACGTNGAAAGTTTAAGCGTTGGAAGAGTAAATGGAGCAGGAATTTCAAGATTCACCATAGTTTTTGAGGGAGATAGGGAGGTTGCTAAACAGATAGTGGCTCAGCTTAGGAAACTTATTGAAGTTATAGCTGTGGAAGATTTAACCAATGGAGCTTTCGTTGAGAGAGGACTTTCTCTTATAAAGGTTGAGGCTAAAGCTGGAAGTAGACCTGAAGTTCTTCAACTTGCGGATGTTTTTAGAGCTCACGTTGTTGACATAGGAGAAGAAGGGGTTATTGTTGAGGTCACAGGAGACAGTGAGAAGATCAATGCTTGCATTAATGCGTTTAAACCTTATGGACTTAAGGAACTCGCTTGTAGTGGTAGTGTTGCAATGAAACGGGTGGGTTTCAACGGAGGTTAGGATGCCGATGGAAGAGACGAGAAAGATGTCTGGCGCGGAAGCAGTATTGAGATGTTTGGAACTTGAGGGTGTGAAGGTGGCTTTCGGAATACCTGGTGGAGCGATTATAAAGTTCTACGATGAACTTTATAAAAGGAGGAGTTTTAAGCATATACTTGTTAGGCATGAACAATCTGCTGCTCATGCGGCTGATGGTTACGCTAGGGTTAGCGGAGAGGTAGGGGTTTGTATAGCTACCTCTGGGCCGGGAAGCACAAATCTTGTAACAGGCATAGCTACTGCATATATGGATTCTGTTCCCCTCGTTGCTATAGTTGGTCAGGTGGCCACTTCATTTATGGGAAGAGATTCTTTTCAGGAGACGGATATAGTTGGTATTACTTTACCTATAGTTAAGCATAGTTTTAAAGTCAGGAATTTTGATGATATCTATCGTGCAGTTCGAGGAGCCTTTTATCTGGCGAGGACGGGTAGACCTGGGCCTGTTCTTATAGAGCTACCTTCCGACGTTCAGCGTCAGGAGGGAGTATTAAAGGAGGAAGAGATATCCTTCAGAGGGTATAGCCCCGATGGTTTTCCTGATCTTAAGATGCTCTTGGATGTGGTTAAGTTCATATCTATGGCGGAAAGGCCGGTCATACTTGCTGGTGGTGGGGTGATCATTTCGAAGGCTTCAGAGGAGCTTATAGCTTTGGCCGAGAAGATAAAAGCTCCTGTTGCAACTTCTTTGATGGGTAAAGGAGCTTTCCCTGAGGAGCACGATCTCTCCCTGGGTATGGCTGGGATGCATGGCACGATGGCGGCTAATAAGGCCCTTTGTGAGGCTGACCTCATTGTTGCTATAGGCGTCAGGTTTAGCGATAGGAGTATTGGTAAGCCTGTGGATTTTGCTACCTCAGCTAAGGTGATTCATATAGATTATGATCATGCTGAAATAGGTAAGAATGTGAGGGCTCATGCTTACCTTGCCGGGGATGCCAAAAAGGTGCTTAGGGAGGTTATAAATGCTCTTGGAGGAATTAATCTCTCTTCGAGGGATAATTGGCTTTAAGAAGATAAGCGATTGGAAGAAAGAGTTAAACTTGAGCGTTGAATATAGTGGACCAGTTAGGCCTAAGCATGTGATAGGAGCGCTTTGGGAGATTACGAAAGGAGATGCTATTGTGACAACAGAAGTTGGACAAAATCAGATGTGGGCAGCTTTATATTACAAAGTTAATAAACCTCGACAGTTTATAACCTCTGGTGGACTTGGAACCATGGGGTATGGGCTTCCTGCGGCTATGGGGGTATGTTTAGCTAATGGTCTTGAGAAACCGGTTATTAATGTCGCTGGTGATGGTAGCTTTATGATGTCCGTTCATGAACTTGATACTTGTGCTCGGTACGGACTGCCGGTAAAAGTTTTCCTGCTTAACAATAGGTCTTTAGGCATGGTTAGACAATGGCAGGAGCTCTTCTTTGATAAGCGTTATTCCGAAACCATTTATTCGAGGGAACCCGATTATGAAGCGTTGGCGAAGTCTCTGGGGGCAGAAGGGTGGACCGTTTCTGATGCGTCTCAGGTGAGAGGAGCTATAGAGAGGGCTTTAGAGATACCGGGACCTGTAGTTGTGAACTTTATCATACCCCAGGAGGAAAAGGTTCTTCCGATGATGGTTCCCGGTGGGTCTCTTAAAGATATCTTAACTGAAGAAGATCTTGAAAGGAGGTAGTTTTGCTATGGCTGAAGTCTTGTACGATAGGGATGCTGATCTTTCTTTGCTTAGGGGGAAGAAAGTAGCAATTTTGGGCTATGGTAGTCAGGGGCATGCTCACGCTCAGAATCTAAGAGATAGTGGTGTTGAAGTCATAGTTGGGCTTTATAACGGTAGCAGGTCTTGGGAAGTAGCCAGGGAGGATGGTTTTGAGGTTTATACCGTCGACGAAGCGACTAAGCAAGCAGATATCGTTATGTTTTTGATGCCAGATCATATTCAAGGGGAGGTTTATAGGAATTACGTTAAAGCTAACCTTAAGCCGGGGGCTGCTATGGGATTCTCCCATGGATTTACGATTCACTTCCATCAGATAGAGCCTCCCAAAGATGTTGATGTCTTTATGGTTGCTCCTAAAGGTCCCGGTCACTTAGTGAGAAGGATGTACAAGGAGGGGAAGGGGGTTCCAGCTTTATTAGCTGTTTATCAGAACGCTACTGGTAAAGCGAAGGAGCTAGGTTTGGCTTATGCGAGTGCCATAGGTGCAGGGCGAGCGGGAGTTATCGTTACTACCTTTGCAGAGGAAACTGAGACTGACCTTTTTGGCGAACAAGCGGTCTTATGCGGTGGGGTTACGGAGCTTGTCAAGGCTGGATTTGAGATTCTCGTTGAGGCAGGTTATCAACCTGAGATAGCATACTTTGAGTGCTTAAACGAGCTTAAGCTCATAGTTGATCTCATGTATGAGGGTGGGATTTCATGGATGAGATATTCGGTGAGCGATACTGCAAAGTATGGCGATATGATAGCGGGAAGCTATGTCATAAATGAGGATGTTAGGAATCGTATGAGGGAGCTTCTTAAAAGGGTCAAGGATGGTTCCTTTGCTAAGGATTGGATTCTTGAAAATCAATGTGGGAGACCAAGGCTCAAGGCCTGGCTCGCTAAGGAGAAAGAGCATCTAATAGAAAAGGTGGGAGCTAAGCTCAGGGAGATGATGCCCTGGCTTGAGAATAAGAAACCACCTGTGTAGGGGGGGTTAAGGAATGAGTGATGATGGGGTTATTATTTTCGACACTACTTTGAGGGATGGAGAACAAGCTGCTGGCATTAATCTTAACATGGCCGAAAAACTCCAAATTGCTCATCAGCTAGCGCGCTTGAAGGTTGATGTTATAGAAGCTGGGTTTCCGGCTGCTTCAGAGGGAGATCTTGAGGCTGTCAAGAGAATCGCGCAAGAAGTGAAAGGAACCGTATAATTGCTGGTTTTAGCCCGAGCCCGTAAAGAAGATATAAAAGACAGCCTATGAGGCCGTGAAGTATTCCGATCGACCGAGGATTCATACATTTATAGCTACAAGTGACATACATCTAAAGTATAAGCTCAAGATGTCCCGTGAAGAGGTTTTAAAGGCTGTTGAAGAAGCGGTTAAGTATGCCAAGAGCTTAGTTGATGATGTGGAGTTTTCGGCTGAAGATGCTAGCAGATCAGATCTAGATTTCTTGGTTCAGGTTTTTAANGTTGCTTTGGATTGTGGGGCTACGACCCTTAACATTCCCGATACCGTTGGTTATGCTTACCCTGCTGAGTTTGGTGAATTCGTTAAGGCCATAATAGACGGGGTAGGAGCAGGAAGCGGGGTTGTATGGTCAGTTCATTGTCATAACGATCTTGGNCTTGCCGTTGCTAATTCCCTTGCGGGAATTAAGGCTGGGGCAAGACAGGTTGAGTGTACGATAAATGGTCTTGGCGAGAGAGCGGGAAACGCTGCCTTGGAGGAAATAGTTATGGCCCTTAAGACGAGGAAGGATATCTTTGGTATAGACACGAAGATAGATACGCCAAAGCTTTATGAAACGAGTAGACTTGTTTCAAGGCTTACAGGTGTGGTTGTTCCTCCTAATAAAGCTATAGTGGGAGCCAACGCTTTTTCTCACGAGTCTGGGATTCATCAACANGGAGTTCTCTGCAATAGAGCTACCTATGAGATAATGAGGCCTGAGGACGTGGGATTTCCTGGAACTCGCCTTTACTTAGGGAAGCATTCGGGTAGACATGCTTTTAAAAAGAGGCTTGAAGAGATGGGTTTTAATCTAGATGAGGAGGCCTTCGAAAGGGCTTTTAAGCTCTTTAAGGATCTCTGCGATAAAAAGGAAATAGTGACCGATAGCGATATAGAGGCCTTTATAGCTGATGAGATCCTTTCGGTTTCTCCATCTAAGCGCTTTGAGCTTAAGGGTTTCTCTTTAAGCATTGAAAATGGTGGAAAAGCTACGGCTACAGTTACGGTTCTTGAGAACGGTATTGAAAAAACCGACGCAGCTGTTGGAAATGGCCCGGTTGATGCTTCTTACAAGGCTATAAAGAGGATTGTAGGTATAGATCCTACCTTGAAAAGCTACAGAATTGAAGCTACAAGTGAGCGCTCTGATGCTCTCGGTGAAGCTGTTATAGTTCTTCAATACGATAGCTTTACGGTAGTAGGTAGGGGCGCGAGTACAGACATTATAGAAGCGAGTATTAAGGCGTATGTTAACGCCTTAAACAGACTCTTTGCCGCCGCCTCGCTCAAAGGAGTGGAGCTTAGCTAAGCGCCGAGCCTCCCTCGCAGCCTCTCCCCCTGTNAGGGAGGCTCCACTCCTCTATTTATAAAGCCAGCATTTAACTCTATGTCCTTCAATCTCAAAGCTTTTGGGGTTTTCATAGCAGAGATGGAATTTCTCTTCACAAAGGCCTAAGAAGCTACAGCCTGTTTCTCTTTCTGGGGGAGATTCCTTGCTTAGCTTTCGCTTAGCTTCAAAAAGCGCTTTTGTATAGGGGTGCAAGGGGTTTGTAAAGATATCCTTTCCCTCTTCTACTATTTCTCCTCTAAACATTATCGCTGTTCTGTCGGATATTGCTTCTGCTAGTTCTGTATCGTGCGTTATGAAAAGGAAGGTTACGTTGAGCCTGTTTTTAAGGTCCAGTAGCAGGTTTATTATCGACGCTTGAATCGAGACATCTAACATGGATGTCGGTTCATCACATACTATAAACTTTGGGGTTAAGGCAATGGCTCTTGCTATGACCGCTCTTTGAAGCTCTCCTCCGCTTAGTTCATGAGGGTATCTGCTTAAGAGCTCCCTTTCTAAAGCGACCTTTTCTGCGAGCTCATAAACCTTTATTTCTACCTCTTTAGGGGAAAGGTTTGATAGCCTTAAGGGTTCCGCTATGCTATCGTATATTTTCCACCTTGGATCTAAAGCGGTTTCGGGGCTTTGGGGTATAAAGCCCATGTTTCTTTGTAACCTCTTAATCTGTTCCTTATTGGCTTTTGTGAAGTCTAATCCTTTGAAGGCTATGTTTCCCGACGTTGGTTTAATCAATGCGAGCGAAAGCTTTCCTAAGGTAGTTTTTCCGCTACCGCTTTCTCCTAAAAGTGTGAAGGTTTCTCCCTCTTTGATCGAGAAAGAAACATTCTTTACGGCTATTTTGTTTCTTTTAAATGCTATACCGCTCCTAAATACTTTCCAGACTGAGATGGCCTTTAGAATGTCACTCATAAAGCCAGCACCTTACGCTTGATCCGTTTATATTCTTAAAAGGGGGGTCTTCAGAAGAACATATTTTTTGGGCGCTATCACAACGGGGGTGGAATCGGCATCCATGTGGGGGATTCATAACGTTCGGGGGCTTTCCTTTTATGGGTCTGAGTCCTCTAGATGGGATAGATGAAAGTAGAGCCTTGGAGTAGGGGTGTAAGGGGTCGTGAAAGAACGATTTTGCTTCAGATACTTCTAGGATCTTTCCACAGTACATTACTGCAACTCTGTCTGCTAGGGTTGAGGATAGCTTTAGGTCATGTGTTATTACTAGAATGGAGCTTTTTTCTCTTGCCTTTTCTAGGAGATCTTTAACCTGCTTTCTTCTTATCAAATCTATGCCCTTGGTTGGTTCATCTGCTATTATGAGTTTTGGTTCAGTGGATAACCCCATAGCTACTAGTGCCCTTTGTCTCATTCCGCCGCTATACTGGTAGGGATACTCCATCGCTCTTTTAAGTGGGGGATGGATATCTAAGTAGTTGAAAAGCTTAATTATAAATCTGATTGCAGAAATCCTATCTATACCACAGTGAGTTTCTAAGGGTTCACCGACTTGAAATCCTACCCTCATTGTTGGGTTTAGTGAACTTGATTGAGCTTGGGGAATCCATGCTATCTCTCTACCTCTGATCTTATTTATCTCTCTTTCATTAAGCTTGATTAAATCTATTCCGTTAAACAAGACCTTTCCTTCTATCTCGGTTTGGCTTGGAAGTAGTTTTATTAACGCCATGCCGAGTATAGACTTGCCACTTCCGCTTTCTCCTATTAAACAGACTATTTCGTTTCTGTATATTGAGAGCTGGACATCATCAACTGCTGTGATCTTTAGGCCATTTAACGTAAACCTAACGGTCAAGCTTTCTATTTCCACTAGAATGTCCTCAGCCATTGCTTTTTTCACCAAGTACACAGTAAGGATACCAGTCACTTGCGAGAAATACCTTATAAAGCTTTCCCTGAAAGTCAAGGAGGTTTACCGTCTTAATTGTCTTAATTCCCCTTTTTCGGAGCTCACTTACTAACTTATCTTTATTCCACTTTGGTAAATAGGGATCAAACTTTCTGTATACCTCTTTCCATTTTGGAAGCCTCCACCCTATTAGCATGTCTATTAGCGTGCTTTTAGCTTTATTAAAGGCTTTAATAATCCCCGAAGAATGTGGTGTTTCTCCATCAGCCAACAAGAGGGATCCACCAGGTTTCACTACCCTTACGCACTCTTTTATCATTCTTTCGGGGTGAGGCAAAGTCCAAAGGACAAATCTGCTTATAACCGCGTCGAAAAGGCTGTCATCGAATGGTAGGCTTTCAGCGTCGCCTATTATTGGTGTGAAGCTTTTATAGTTGCTCAGTTTTTTGGTTGCTATCTTTAACATGCTTGGAGAGATATCCAAGCCAAAGACTTCACATCCAAGCTCTAGGGCTATCTGAGATAGAAAGCCTGTCCCAGCCCCAACATCAAGCACCTTTTTAGGTTTGATTTGGGATAGGGTTAGTCTCCAGAAATCCTTTTCTTTATTGTGAAATACCTTCATATACCTTTCATAAGCATGCGCGTTTTTCTGATTCCATCTCTCGTTCCTCATTATCTCTTTAATGTCCATTACTTTACCCCCCCTTTCATATCCTTATTTCTCGTCTCTTATAGAGGGTTTCTGCTAAGCCCTCTCCTAAGGTGTTTGAAGCAATTAGTGTTATAACCACCATGATGGTAGGGGAGAGCGCAAGATGAGGGAAAGAAAGTATATAAGGTAGACTGTCTTTAAGCATTGATCCCCATTCTGGAAGTGGAGGTTTGATTCCGATTCCTAGGAAGCCAATATTTGCGATCCAGACGACCTTTTTGCCAAAGTCGAAAGAAGCTAAAGCAAGGATAGGACCTATGTAGTTCGGAATTATGTGAGTTGTTATGATATAAGTAGATCTTGCACCTGTTAAGCTCACTAAGTCGATGAAATCCTTGCTTTTTATTTCCATCGTTAAAGCCCTCGCCAACTTGGCATATTTAGGCCAATTGGTCAGGGCTAGTATTAATACCAAAGAGGATAAGGATCCTTCGGTGAGCGATATGATGGCTATAGATATAACGAAAGTTGGGATAGATAAGAAAAGGTCGCTGGTCCTCATTAGAATCTCGTCTAGAGTCCCTCCGTAAAAGCCTGAAATCGACCCTACGAGTACTCCTATCACTGAAGAGAACAAGACCCCTAAAGTTGCTATTAGGAATGATAGTCTTCCCCCCTGGAGTATCCGAGAGAAAATGTCTCTTCCTAAATGGTCGGTTCCTAGGATGTGCTTATGGCTGGGTGGCGATAATCTGTTTTTTAGGTTTTGCTCATAATACTTGTAGGGAGAGATTAAAGGAGCTAATAAAAAAAGCGCTGATAATAGAATCAAAACGATCGATCCCCATAGTACCTTTGGGTTTAGGTTATTCAGATTTAGCTCTCACCTCCGGGTTTATAAGCATATGTATTAGTTCTGTTGATCCGCTTATCGTTAAAAAAATTAGTCCAAAGAGAATTAAGCATCCCTGTATTATGGGTAAATCCTTGGCTAATGTAGCTTCAGCAAGTAGGCTTCCGATTCCAGGCCAACTAAACAGCGTTTCCACGATTACGCTTCCCTCAAGGAGCCAGGCTAACTCTATTCCAGCGTATGTAACCACAGGTACCAAGGAATTTCTTAACACGTGTTTTTTTAAGATCAAGCTCTTACCGATGCCTTTAGCCCTGGCTGTAATTATATAATCTTTCGATAGCGTTTCAATTACGCTCGCTCTTGTTATCCTTGACGTTGCTGCAATATAGCCTGCCGAGAGCGTTATCGCTGGTAATGCTATGTTTTTGATGGAGCTACTTCCTGCTACGGGTAAAAGATGTAACTTTACGCCGAATATCATCATGAGGTTTAACCCTAAAAACAGAGCGGGGATAGAATCAAGAACCATTGAGATTATGGAGATCGCGTAATCTATCTTACTTCCTTTTCTTATTCCTGCCAATATACCACTTATTAAGGATAGTGGAAAGGATATTATAAAAGATGTTAGGGCTAATAGGAGGGTCATCTTAAATCGGTCCATGATCAGAGACAAAACAGGTTGATTTGTTACGAAGGACCTGCCCCAATCCCCCTTTAAATATCTTTTAAGCCAATCTATATATATGATGAAAAGTGGAGCATCTAGGTTCAGCTCTTTCTTTATCTTCTCAAAGACTTCGGGTGTGGGAAGCTCTCCACCCATTCGCTCCTTAGCTATCAGCAGAGCCGGATCCCCCGGTGTTAATGTAAATAGAAGAAATGAGATTAAGCTTAAAGTGAAGAGCGTTAGTGTAAAAGATAATGTCTTTCTAAGTATATAAATTGTCATCGCTTTTCTCTGTAGATTTTCTCAAGGAAGTAGCAATATTCGTTTACATGTCCCTTATAGTTCTTAATGCCCTTGCGAATAGCATCTATGTTTACATAGTAGTCTATTGGGATTACTGGAGATTCCTCGTAGATTATTCTTTGAGCTTCTTTATATATCTTGAGCCTCTCATTGGGATCAGAGGTTTTTCTTCCTAACTCCAGCAACCTATCGAGATCTTCGTTTTTCCTAACCGTAAGCTCCCCAACCGAACTCTTTCCTGCCAGAGTAATAGTCTGTCATGAAGATGAAATCCGGATCTGGGACGAAGAATAAACCTCTACCCATCAATATCGCGTCAAAGTCTCCCCTTTTCCATATGTCGCTTATTGTTCCTACGCTAACTACTTGAAGGTCAACTGAGAAACCAAGCTTTGATAGCTCCTGCTGAATGATCTCAGCCAATGGAGGAAGCTCTGCCCTTTCAGGGTAGGTATAGAGTTTTGATCTTGAGCTTTTCACCCGTTTTGACGTCTTCAAGAATACCATCTTTGTCTAAGTCTTCCCAACCAGCTTCTTTAATAAGTGCCATTGCTCTTTGGAGGTCGTAGGGATAGGGTTTTAGGCTTTCATTTGCCCATATGAGATTTGGAGGGAAAAGCCCTCCAGCTGGGACGCCAGAGTTGTTTAAGAGCTCTCTATCTATGCTTTCTCTATCAATGGCATATTGTAAAGCAAGCCTCATCCTTTTATCATTAAATGGTTTTTTAAGGCAGTTTAGCTGAAGTACTCTGATTCGGGCTATTGGGGTTTTAATTATTTCGATATCCTGGGATTTTTCTAGTAAAATAAGGCTTTGCGGTGGAAGTAATTGTGCTATATCTGCTTCTCCGGAAAGTATGAGAGGGATTCTGCTTTGGGGTTCTGAGATGCTTTTTAAGACTATCTCTTTGAACTTTCCTTTACTTCCCCAGTATTCTTCGAACCTTTGAAGGATAGCATCTCTTAGAGGTTCCCAAGATACCAGTTTATAGGGTCCTGTTCCTATAACCCTTGTTAATTCGCCCTTCTCGTTGAAGGAATCGGGTGATAATATGGCCGCTTCATGAAATGCTAGGTAAGCAGGTAAGGGGGAGAAGGGAACTTTTGTTTTTATTGTTAAGGTAAGATCATCCTCGTATCCTATGTCCTCAATTGGAACTACCTTAAGGTTGTCAAATGTCTCAAAGGCCCTTTTTAAGTGGCTTGCTACCTTGAGGGCATTAAGCTTCTGCCCATCATGGTATTTTACGTTTTCTCTCAGTTTTATCGTCCACGTCTTACCATCTTTGCCAACGTTCCAAGAAGTTGCAAGTAATGGGATTAGCTTACCATTCTGATCCACTCCTATCAGGGTTTCGGCTATGCTGTATCTTACAAGAGAGTAACCTCCTCCCTTGCTTGGGTCGAAGGTTTTAATAGGCCAAGCTGCAACGAATATGAGCTTTTCCTCTCCACTTCCAAGGGCTATCTCCGCTTTTAAGAGAAAGACGATGAAGGTTAGAAAGCTGATTAGCGCAAATATAAGCTTCCTTCTACACATTTCTTTACCCCCTCCTTAGTGGTGTTACTAATTTTATATTTAGTAGCACTAACCATTATAAGTTCATCAAGCTTCAAAGTCAAGATTGCTTATGAAGGTAAAATTGTCTTAGGCCTATTGACTAAAAGGGGATTCTCTTTTATAATGTATCTCGGCTTAGGTTGTTAGTTCTGCCGGCGTAGCTCAACTGGCAGAGCGGCTGATTTGTAATCAGCAGGTTGCCGGTT